>MDTG01087029.1_pt1 | contig 27189 bp, 43 predicted proteins | sample 811421 | NCBI WGS metagenome assembly MDTG01 (sample SAMN05326645, study PRJNA326480) | marine metagenome | isolation source: seawater | place: Pacific Ocean: South East | collected 2011
AGAAAAGGATTATCTTGGAAACAAAAAACTTTGATACTGGAAGAGAACTACTGTTAGTAAGTTGCCCTGTAAAAGATGATTCAGATTATGAACACATCTATTTAGATGCTTGTGAAATTGCAACACAAGATTTAAAAAATTGGTTAGAAGAAAATAATATTCCTGTTGAATATTTTGTTAGTTGGGGTAAACCTTACGAAAGTGAATTTGAAGATTCAATAGATTTTTATCTAAATTATTTTGCTAGAATTTATGCAAGTGATGTGAGTGATGAAGCAGAAATGATTTACAAAATGAGATTTACAGATAAATTTCCTATTAGAAATTTAAAACCATATGTGGAGAAAGTATTCAAATGAACAAAACAATAGCATTCAAAGAAGCGGTAGCAGATACATTTTTAGCATTCCTAATAAATTTTCCTTTGAATATTTTACTAGTTGCTATCGCTTTCGACCTAGAATTAAGTGTTTTAGGTACATCAGTTTTCTTAACTGCAATCTTTACATCTGTAGCAATTATAAGGAAAACATACACAAGAATGTACTTTGAGACCAGAAATTTAAGAAAAAAGGCAAAAAAAGGTTGATTTTTTGCCAAAAAACACTATATAATATATATAGTTATATAAATAACTTTGCATTACAATCATGCAAGGGAAAAAGAATCGTAAGAAACTTGGACCTACTGTAAGATTGAAATGCACAATGTTAACCAGAAAGGTAACACAAGGTAAGTGGATGGTAACTGAAACAAACCGACTGGTGACCAAACAAAGGAAAACATTGTAGTTGGTAGTACTAAGCCTTCGGGAAGAGAGTACCAACATTATTGGGTTACCCAACAAAGGACCAAAGATGGCAACATCAGAGGAAACCAAGAAGTGTAACAAGTGTGTGAGGAGATACAGAAAACACACTAACAGGAAACGACCTCACTCGCGACTTATCCTTTCGCCTTATGGGTTAGGAAAAGTGGAATAAAATAACTTGCTAAACTATAGGAGATTATTATGACAAATAAGCAATTTCGTATCACAACCGATACATTATCCCCACTATTTAAAACAAGCATTGGATTCGACAGATTAGTCAATGAATTCTTTAATGAGCCAGCATTCAATAATGCTACAGGCTATCCGCCTTATAATATTTCTAAAACAAAAGATGATATCTATGAGATTACTCTTGCAGTAGCAGGATTTAAAAAATCAGATATCGAAATTGAATTAGAAGATGGCACACTCAAAATTGCCGGAACATCAAATGTTCTAGACGGCGAAGAGATTGAGTACTTACACAAAGGCATTGCAGAAAGAAACTTCGTAAGAACTTTCAAACTTGCAGAACATGTTGAAGTGAAAGAAGCCAAGTTAGAGGACGGTATTTTAAGAGTTTCTTTGTTTAGAAACGTACCTGATGCTCTTAAGCCACAAAAGATTTCAATTAAGTAAATTTCGTGGTAAATACTGGGGAGATAGGAAAATGCTTATCTCCCCATTTTCGTGAGTATATATGGCTAAGAAAGACAAAAGAAAGACTATAGTTTATTTGATTCCAGAAGGAGAAACAAGGGACAGTCACACATATCATTACACAGCAGTTAAAACAAAAAGGTTGACTTCTGAAAATCAGAAGTTAAAATTAAAGAAGTATAATCCGGTAAAACGCAAACACGAACTGTTCGTAGAAGCAAAGTTACCACCACACAGTAAATAAGGCTATGACAAAAGAAGCAGTAAAGACTAGAACAAATACACAATTAGAATATCCACCTAGATATAATGTAATCATTTATAATGATGATTATACTCCTATGGAATTTGTGATTAAGTTGTTAATTGAAGTATTTAATAAGAACTTACAAACAGCCAAAGAAGTTACTATGGAAATACATAATAACCAAAATGCTGTAGCAGGAAATTATAATTTTGAAATAGCAGAGCAAAAAACAAATGAAGCAATTACTATTTCACGTGCTAACGGACACCCATTACAACTTAAAACATTTCCAGTAGAATGAGTATTGATAATCTTAATAAAGAAAAATATGAACAAGGATTTGTCACTGACTTAGAGAGCGATGCCTTTCCTGCTGGATTAGATGAAGACATTGTAAGAAAAATCAGTGCAATAAAAGATGAACCAGAATGGTTATTAGAATTTAGGCTCAAAGCATACAGAAGATGGAAACAAATGGACGAGCCAGACTGGAGCGAACTAGATTACAATCCAGTTGATTATCAAGAATTAAGTTATCACTCATCTCCCAAACTAAGAAACAAAGATGAGATACCACAAGAAATTTTAGACACGTTTGAAAAGTTAGGTGTACCTTTACATGAACGTGATGCATTGTTAGGCATAGAAACAGATAAAAAGCCTGACAATCTTATTCCCACAGTTGCCGTTGATGCTGTATTTGATAGTGTTAGTGTTGCAACAACATTTAAAGCAGAACTAGAAAAGCAAGGCATAGTGTTTTGTAGTATAAGTGAAGCAGTCAAAGACCATGAAGAACTTGTTAAAAAACATTTAGGCACAGTTGTTCCTTATACTGACAATTACTTTGCTACATTGAACTCTGCTGTATTCTCAGACGGTACTTTTTGTTATATACCTAAGGGTGTAAAGTGTCCAATGGAACTTAACACATATTTCCGTATAAATGCTCGTAACACAGGACAATTTGAACGTACACTAATTGTTGCAGATGATGACAGTTATGTAAGTTATTTAGAAGGCTGTACTGCTCCAGCATATGATGAGAACACATTACATGCGGCTGTCGTAGAACTAGTAACGCATGATAGAGCAGAAATAAAATATTCAACAGTACAAAATTGGTACCCAGGTGATGAGAATGGTGTAGGTGGTGTATATAATTTTGTTACCAAACGTGCAATGTGCAAAGGAGTTGAAAGCAAAGTAAGTTGGACACAAGTCGAAACAGGTAGTGCTGTTACTTGGAAATACCCTAGTTGTATTTTAAGAGGCGAAGGCAGTATTGGAGAGTTTTATAGTGTTGCTGTTACCAAAGGTAAACAACAAGCAGACACAGGAACTAAAATGATACACATAGGGAAAAACACCAAGTCCACAGTTATATCAAAAGGAATTAGTTTTGGAGATAGTACAAATACTTATAGAGGTAAGGTAAAAGTAAATCCCAATGCCACCAATGCAACAAACTTTACCAAGTGTGATAGTTTAATGTTACAGGATAGCAGGGCACTTACAATACCTTATATTGAAAGTAATAACGATACAGCAAAAGTAGAGCATGAAGCAAGTGCTGGAAAGATTAGTGAAGAACAAATGTATTATCTTGCAACAAGAGGATTTGATGAGGACGATGCATTAAACTTAGTGGTAAATGGTTTTTGTAAAGATGTATTTCAAAAACTTCCATTAGAGTTTGCCGCCGAAGCAAATAAATTATTAGATGTAACATTGGAAGGAGCAGTTGGATGAAGAAAGTCACTATCAAGGATATTGGTGGAGAAGTTATTAAAGACAATGCCACTTATTTGCTAAAAGACAATGCTTTTGGAAACAATTTAGTATTAAGCAGTACATTCTTAAGAGCAAATCAAAAAACAAATGGTCATACCCATAAAGGGCAAGAAGAAGTTTACTTCTTTATAGATGGCGAAGGAGAGATGCAAATTGACGATGAACGTTTTCCTGTAACGGGTGGAGATGTAATTTGCATAGAAGATGGAGAGTTTCATAGAGTGTTTAATACAGGACATTTAGGTTTATATTTTGTATGTGTATTTGACGGAGGGAGAAATCACTAATGGCACAAAAACAGCAACAGCAACGACTTAGATTTCAAGAAAAGAAAATAAAAGACCAAGCACAAACAATTAAAGAGCAAGAAAAACAAATAGCAGAGTGGATCAAACAACAACAAGATCCTAGGCATAATCAGGATTGACAAAGGATACAAAAGAACGTATAATACAACCATGCTAAGATTAAAAAATTACTCTGTGAAAGATGTATTAGAAAATATCAGTATAGACTTCGAGCAGGGTAAGTCTTATGTTGTTATGGGTGCTAATGGTGTAGGTAAAAGTACATTGCTACATAGCATAATGGGTAGGCCCGATTTAGAAGTAGAAGGTGACCTTTCCTTTATGGGAAGTGATATATCAGATTTGGAAGTTGACCAACGTGCAAGACTAGGTCTATTTGTTGCATTCCAATCACCTACTAGTATTCCAGGACTTAGTAATTTCCAAATGTTAAAGCAGGCATTGAATCTTAAGGGAAGTGAAATTGCTCCTACATTATCTGAATTTAAAACAAACAGTAAAGCATTAAAACTTCCAGATGACTGGGACAAAAGAAATGTAAACTATGATGCAAGTGGTGGTGAGAAAAAGAAGAACGAACTTATACAATTACAAATGCTTAATAAAAAAGTTGCAATGCTTGACGAGCCAGACAGTGGTTTAGATGTAGATGGTATTAAAACTTTGATTACTACACTCAACGACTGGCATAACGAAAACAACACACTAATTGTCGTAACACACTATGAAAAACTTATTGAAGGCTTGAATCCTGATGCTGTGATAGTGCTTAAGAAAGATGAAGTTGTTGTCGGAGATGATACTTTAGCACAAACTATTTTCAGCAAAGGATTTGAAAGTGTATAAGCAATTATTTTCATACCCACTATTAACAAACCAATCTGAGTTTTATTACAACTTAGAATCTCTTTATGATTTTCTTGTAAGTGATGATTATATTAAAATGACTAAACATCACACAGACAGAAATATGTATAACGAGTTGACAAAATGTTATATTGATAATTTATTATTTCTACGAGAAAAAGAATTGCCTAGTTTTAAAGATGAACAATTTAATACTTTTAATCTAAATAAGTTATACAATTTAGATATATTAAGTCCGTTAGAAACAAAAGATAAATTTGCTAAGTTGGATAGATGGGAGTTTTTAGCAACTTCAAATAAAAATGCTATGGTATTAGTTGATGGTAATGTATTTACAAATGAAGCATTGAATAAGAAAAAGCCTTTTGGAATACAAGTATTAGATTATATTAAGAAAAGCAAACACAAACATGCAGAGTATATTAAGTTAATAGAAAACACAGGTAACTTCAGTAACTTTACATTTGGTACAACATCATATCCAAATGTAATTATTTTCCCACATGGTTCAAACGATAGATACAGTAAAAATCCATTACATGTTAGATATGAAAATTCATGTGATGATCCTGTGCTAGAATCTAATACAACAATTTTTGACATACAATATGATACCCATGTAAAATTAAAAGAAAAAGTAAAACTGTTTGCTGGACAATTAAATTATACAACATACATTGTAAGAGAAAACAGCACATTAGAAATAGATAGATATACAGATGACTATGGTGGCTGGAATGTTTTTGACAGTAGATTTATTTGCCATGCAGGAAGTACTGTTAAGATTAATTTTAAAAACACAGGAAGTCAATACACACAAGAAAATTTTTATTTTAAATGTAGTTCAGATGTTGAAATAGATTTACAAGGCAGAAATAATATTTCAAAAGGTAATGAATATTATAATTTTGTTAGAGTTAGAAGTTCAGACCACGACAACAAAAGTACTGTAGATATAAGGAATGTAGGTAACGATGAAGTTAAGACATCCTTTATAGGTAAGTTTGAAATAAGTTCTGCTAGTGAAGGATTTTCAGGCAGTATGGATAATGCAAACTTGATGTTATCCAAAAGTGCTAAAATGCAAACCAGACCTATACTAGATATCTATACCAAAGAAATTGAATGTTCTCATGGTTGCACTATAAGTAATGTAGACGAAGAACAATTATATTATCTGCAGACAAAAGGATTTGATACAAAATCTGCAAAAAACATTTTAGTGGACAGTTTTTTATGTTAAGAGTTTATCCGAAAGCAAAACGTATTAAGGAAATCAGAAATTGCTTTCCTAGTATTGCATATACTGATTTGGTATATTTGGATAATGCCGCGAGTTCACAAACTGTAGATACTGCAATAAAGGCAGTAAGTGATTATCATTATAATTACAGAGCAAATGTCCATAGAGGAGATTTCAAAACAAGTGGTATAGCATCAGACATTTACGACAAAGCAAGAACAGAAATAGCAGATTTGATTAACTGTGAAGAGTGGGAAGTGGCATTCACAGCCGGTACTACTCACAGTATGAATATTGTAGCAGAATGGATACCAATTGAAACTCCTGTTATAATCACAGAACTAGAACATCACAGCAACATTTTACCTTGGATGAAACAAGGTAGAACAGCACTAAATGGATTGCTAGTTGTTGTGCCTGCAAATGATGATGGTACAATAAACATAGAAGATTGGGAAACTGCATGTAAGACACATCCAGGTGCAGTAGCAAGTTTCTTAACTCAAAGTAATTTAACTGGAATTGAATTGCCTTGGCAAGACATGTGCAGGATTGCTAAAGAAAATGAATGTTTAACAATAGTAGATGCATGTCAAAGTATAGGGCATAAAGCAGTTGATTTACAGATGAATAATATAGACTATATGGCATTTAGTGGTCATAAAATGTATGCATCAACAGGAATAGGTGTACTGTTTAGTAGGGGAGGCTTCTTAAATAAAGAGCGAGATTTAGGCGGCGGAACTGTTAGCCATGTTGATTTTGACCATTATGTAACGCATCCAGGGCCAGAGCATATTGAAGCAGGTACACAAAATATAGCAGGTGTACATAGTTTAGGTGCGGCGGCTAAATGGATTAAAGAAGTCACATACAAAGACATTCAAGAATGTGAAGCAGAGTTTTTTAATATGTTAAAAGAAAAAGGTCTGTTCGATATACAAGAAATACAACTAATTGGCAATATACAACCAAGAAGTGTTTATACATTCACAGTAGAAGATTATCACCCTAGTGATATTGCTGGATTTTTAGATTTAGAAAACGTTTGTGTTAGGACTGGTCACCTATGTGCCTACCCTGCTAGTAATAAATACTCAGGAGGGAAAGGAGTATTAAGAATCAGTTCAGCACCTTATAACGATGAACATGATTGTGTAATGCTAGTGGAAGGACTATGGAAAGCGATAGAGAAGATAAAAAGATAGGTCCACCGGAAGATTTACAAGACCAATTAGTTGAACAAATAATTGCAAACTTAAAACGTGTATATGATCCTGAGATAAACTTAAATGTTTATGATATGGGACTAATATATCAGGTTGCAGTAAATCAAGAATATGATGCAAATGTTATTATGACATTGACATCACCAAATTGCCCTGCGGCAGAAATACTACCTATGGAAGTTGAGTTTGCCACTAGAGCAGTTGAATGCATTAACAAAGTAAAAGTAACACTAACCTTTGACCCGCCTTGGAATCCTGACATTATGATTAGTGATGAAGGCAAATATCAATTAGGAATATTATAATGACTAGAAAAGTACCTGCACACAGTGAAAAGTTAGATAATGTAATTATTGAAACTGATAAAGGACAAGAGTTTACTATTGGTGAAATCAAACATTCAAACAGAGTTGTTAAAAGTAAAACACCTAAACAAGATTTAAGTTGGTATGTAAAATGGACAGCAAGTTCTTTTATTCTTGCTAGTATGAGTATAAGGGGAGTAGAAGGACTACAAATGTATGACCTAGTACTCAGTATTATTGGAGTTACAGGTTGGATGTGGGTAGGCTTTTTATGGAAAGACAGAGCCCTTATTTTATTAAATGGCGTAGGCATTATATTATTTTTAAATACACTGATTAGAAGTCTAGTAGCATGAATCTATCCGTAGATGTAACCTCTCTTAAAAGCAGTAGAGGAGAAAAATTTGATTTAACAAATCCTGTAGATAGAGACCACATTATTAACAATGGATTAGAATTAGATATTCCTGTAAACGATAGGATATCAGGACATCCTTTAGTACTATACTTTCAAGACTTTGGTACATTATTTTCTATGTACAAAGATACTTGGGACGAAACAGCAAAACCCAGTTTAGTTTTTAATTTTTTTATTCCCACAAGTGGCTGGAATGAAGTAGATAGATTTGGTAGATTTTCTGCTAACTGGAGACTGAGAGAACAACAAGTAGACTTTCTTTTGTCTTACTTTGAACACTGGGAACAATTAAAAGATTATAATTTAGTTATAGGATTTTGTGATGAAAGTCCTGTATTAGATGAGATAGTAGAACAAATTTATGACTGTATGAATTTGTACAACATACCAAAAGACTCTGTTATGATGATGGGACATAACTTTATAGGTCAAAACACAATAAATAAATTATGTGAAGAAAGAAAAGAAATGCCTATTAAGTATGTTGTTAGATGGCATATGACAGGACATATGGATTACAAAAAAGTAGAGCGTCATGCAAGTCATTTTAAGCCTGGTGGCACATTTGAATATGTAGACAATAACAATTGGCAATACAAAAGAAAGTATCCTATATCATTTTTAAACAGAAGACCTACTATGTCCAGAACTGCTTTGTTGTGGGGATTATATTCTCATGGTATCTATGCAAAAGACATGCCTACAATAAGTGCATTTCCTCCATTAAAATTTTTTAAACAAGGCAACACCAGTAAAAATTGGGCAGACCAAGTTGTACACATTGAATACTTAGGACATGTACTTCAACGGTTCCAACCAAACCTATTAGACACTTTAAATCCTACTAACATGGATGACTTCAAAGACAAAATGAGAGTGGGAAAAACTATCCCAGGTGATTTTGATTTTATAGGAGATGTAGAATCCCAAAATGTACCTTTTGAAACTAACTTTTATGTTTGGCTAACAAGTGAAACAGCAGGTGATATAGACCAACCAAATTTGTTTATTACAGAAAAAGTATTGAAGCCTATGAATAATGGACAAGGACTTATACTGTTTTCACAGCCAGGTTTCTTACAAAAAATAAAACAGTTAGGATATCATACACTAGGAGAGGAGTTTGGTATAAACGAAGATTATGATGATATAGAAGATAATGAAGAACGCATGAAACGTGTTATAAGAGAAACTGTTAAACTATGTAAATTAGACCCAGACGAGTTATATGACCGTTGGCTTAATACAAAACGCAAGGTAATAGAAAATCAAAAAAGAATTTATCTAAGTTTAACAAACATAAAATATAATTATACGGAAAATTTAGTAAAACATTTTACAAATGAAATACAAAAACCTTATAATTACAAGGAACTACTTGCATATGATGTCAATAAAGAGATAGAAATTTACAAGAATTTCACTAACTTTGACGTTTTTATTAATAACTAGTAGTATATTTTTTTAATTTGGAGAATAAAAATATGGCAATTGAAATGACAATACCATTTGTTGAATGGAACAGAAGACTGAAACCTGAAGGTTCTGCTGAATATACATGGGTTGCTGAAAACTCAGAAGACTTATTCAAGGATAAAAGAGTTGTATTATTTGCATTACCTGGTGCTTTTACACCAACATGCTCGACAACACACTTGCCTGGATTTGAAGCAAAGTATGATGAAATTTTAGAACAGGACATTGATGAAATTTATTGTTTAAGTGTAAACGATAGTTTTGTAATGAATGCATGGTTTGACAGTTTAGGTATTACTCAAGTGCAACCTATTGCAGATGGTAACGGAGACTTTACTAGACAAATGGGTATGCTTGTAAAGAAAGAGCCTGTATGTTTTGGATACAGAAGCCAACGTTATAGTATGGTTGTAGACAACGGTCGAGTTGAAATGATTTTCTGTGAAGAAGGCAAAGAAGATAACTATGCAGGAGATCCGTTCTCAGTAAGTGATGTTACTTCTATGCTAGAGTATCTTAAAAATGTCAGGGACTTAAGAAGAAGTCAATTAAAGATAGAAGATGAAGAAACTGACGATACTGCTACAGAGTGAATCAGGCAACAAAACTGAAAGTATAGATTTTGATTTATATGATGCACCTATTGTTGACAGATTTGTCGAACTGTTAGAATATACGAAACCAACATCTTTTGTTGAAGGTCGTATAGACGTAAGAAGGTCAAACACAGAAGAATCTACTTTGTCTTTAGCATCTGAAATGAATGATGTTATAGACAAAGTAAATTCACTCAGTGAAGGCTGTAGTATAACAGAAGAACTAAAATTAGATTTATCAATCGAACCTCACAAACAAGTAAAAAAATTAAACAAATTACATGAGATTTTTCAACTCTACACAGAAGAGCATGGTGTGGATGCAAATGAAACACAAATACAATTAGAAAGAGTAAACATTCTAGTACATTTACTAGAAGCAGGTCCTGTTGAAATGGACCAAGTGTTTATTGTTGCAAAACAAGTTGGTCCTATTGCAGAAGAACTAGGCTTAACATTAACAGATGAAGACCACATGTTAAGAAAGCCACATGCATTATGGGGAGAATTAGAAATGGATTATCATACTGTTGGTAAAGATTTAGGTGCTTGTTTTTGGACTGATGATTCTGAACTAGTAGCATCAGGAGAATTAAGACAGCAAACAACACTATGTCCTGGTGTTGCAGTAAACTTTATGACAGGACCACAAAACAAACCTACAGATGAAATAGACACACAAAAAATAAATGAGTTTTATGAATGGTGTGAAAACAGCAATCTAAATGCTCATATAAACTACACAGACCCTCAGTATAGGCTCGGAAGATTACGTTTAGGGCATATATCCAACGAATATACTATAAAAGAAATACAGGACCTTGTATTATTTTATCCTAATATAAAGGACATTATAGTAAAATCAGATAAATAAGTGTGTTAAGAAATACGTTTAGGAGATATAAATGTCGAATATAACATTACCAGATGAAGCCACAGTTAGAGCAGTAGACACAAGTTCGTTAGTAGTTGATGATTTAATGGATGGACTGATTGCTGATCCTCATGGTGCAGTTATTAAATTAGTGGTTGAATCTCTGGATTCAGGTGATATAATTAATATACATGAAATGAATGCAGGTACAGGTAAAACTGCAAAATTTATTGTAGATAATTGTACAAACCAAGCAGACTTAAATATTGTAACTACTGATATATTTAATGACACATATTTGACAACTAGTGAATTCTTCGATAACGTTGATAATGCAACCAATTGCTACAAAAATGATGTATCATCATTACAAAGAACAAACTTTGATGAAGGTGGTACTGCTATTTCTGTAGATTCATTGGATGCCTTTGGTGCTAATGCTAATGCAATTTTAAGCACAGTTACACTAGCAGATTCCCCAACACTACTAGGTGTAAATGATTTATCTAATTTCGAACACATCGATACTCCAAAAACACATATTGTTAACCATGCAGGTGATTCTTTAGGAACTGAAGGTAATTTTGATACATACAATCTTGCAATTTATTATCCTTGGCCCGTTAGTATGGGATTTGCAGAACACGAAAAGAATACTGCCAGAAAAGCAATAGCAAGTATGTTTAATAGATGTCCTTCAGGCTCAGGATTTATTATCTTTAACTTCCATTTACCAATGGTACAAGAAGCATTTTGGGACACTATGAATGCTATGAAAAACACTGGAAAGTTTTGGACATCTGAATGGCTCTTAAACAGCGAAACTGACAGTTCAGGACATTGGCAGGCGGCTGTAGTCAAGAAAACATAAGCCAGTAAATCAATCTTAGTAAAATAATACAGAATAAATATCTGTATGAAACTCGCTATCACCGGAGTGGGCATTGTCTCGCCTTTGGGCAATGAAATCCAATCCGTAACACAGAATTTAAAGGCATTGCAAGTACCAGTAACTGATTATAGATTACCTGGACATTTTGCAGACCCATTCCTCAATGTAACAAAAGCATTTCACTGCAATATTGATGACTTAGACTTGGAAGGTTTGATAGAACCAAAGAGTAGACGTTGGATGGACCCAACTGTAATAACAAGTATGGTTGCAGTTGACCAAGCAGTACAAATGGCAAACAATAATTTTCCAGACAATACGCCTGTATTTGTTGGAACTATAAGGGGTGGAGCACCTAACTTAGCAAAGTTTAGTGATATATTAGTACAAGGTAGACGCAAAGTTCACCCTACAATATTATTAAGTAGTAGTCACGAATACCTAAGCAACCATATTAGTAGTCATTACAAATGGCATGGTATCAGTATGGGTACTAGTGGTACATGCGTTAGTGCTGTACAGGCATTGGACTTAGCAAAAAAATATATGACATTAGAAGATTATGATTGTGCTGTAGTTGTTGGAACAGATTGGATGACCAGTTCAATGAGTTCATTGTATTTTCAACTATTAGGAGCAATCAGTCCTACAGGTAGAAGTGTACCTTGGGACGAAAGTAGGGACGGTTTTGTAATGGGGGAAGGTTCTGTCTGTGTAGTAGTTGAACCTTTAGATAAGGCAAAAGCCAGAGGAGCAGACATTAGGTGGGTAGTAGATGGCATCGGGATAGCGAACGATGGTGCTCATCCTACCCAACCTGACCTTGACGGCACTGGAGCCAGGATTGCAATAGACAATGCTATAAAACAAGCAGGTACCAGTGCCCAGGATTATAATGTGTTAAATGCACATGCCACAAGCACACCATTTGGCGATCCTGTGGAGTATAACGTGTTGAAAGATTACTTCCCAGAACAAAGTCATTTGTACAGCAATAAAGGACAAGTGGGCCATCAAATGGGTGCAAGTGGTTTAGTAGAAGTTGTATTAGGTGCAGAAGCAATGGCTAATGGATTTGTACCAGCAAATGCTGGGTTAGAAAAGCCATTTACTGAAGATGGTTATTTTCAATTACCGTCTGAAGTAGTAGAAAAAGATTACAATAGAATGTTTAAAACAAGTTTTGGTTTTGGCGGCAGAAGTGCGGCAGTGAGTGTGACTCTTGATGGGGACTAATTACTACGGAGGTAACGTAGTAGGTGATTATATTCACAATAAAAACAATCTTAGATATTCTGAATGGAGAAGAGTATTTGCATTTCTGCCTAGAAAGACAGAAGGTGGCAAAAGAAAATGGTTAACTTTTATATATCGTAGAAGAAGATGGATGCATATAGAGCCTCCACAGTTTCCTAAAAGTGCATTTGATAAAATTGAATATGCAACATGGGACGAAGTATTACGTTTTAAGTTGACGGGAAGATGGACATGAAAGAGAAGTTTAAATATGCATTTATGGATTGTGCAGAGCGATTTGCACAATTAAGTAGTGCTAGAAGAGCCCAAGTAGGTGCTATTATTGTAAAAGATAATAGAATAGTAAGCATTGGATACAATGGTATGCCTTCAGGTTGGGACAATAATTGTGAAGAAGAGATTAGATGGAACGATGTTCCACACATGAGAGAAGAGTACAAAAAGCAAGGTGCTACATTCCATGAGTCTCCACATGGTAGTACGTGGAGTAAACTTAAAACAAAACAAGAAGTACTACATGCAGAAACAAATGCTATTGCAAAAATGGCACAAAGCGGAGAAAGTTGTAAAGATGCTGTACTATTTTGTACACATGAACCGTGTATGGATTGTGCTAAATTAATTTTTCAAAGTGGTATTAGACATGTAATATATAAAAACTCTTATGATGCTGATAAAGGAAGTGGGTTAGAATTTTTAGAAAAAAGTGGTTGCAATGTAGAAAAAATTAGAGTAGATAATGAAAGTTGAAGAATTAAACATAGGTGTAAAAATAAATTGCGACATTGCAAATCTCAGTGAACAAGACTATAATGATATAAATGAATTATATTTACAACATTTGATTATAGTTTTTGAAAATCAACCTTACCAAACATTACCATTTGCAAAACTAATATCCAAAATGGGTCAGTTTGCAAACCATGAACAAATGTTATGGAAACAAGATGGTAACAACACAGGTAAAGGAAAACAACCTTATATAGATCCTTTTAGTTGGGAAGGAGAAGACAACGATTATCCTGTTCAACGTGTTACTGGTGAGAAAACAGAAAAAGGAATGGCAACAGGTATATTTGGTAACGGTGAATTAGATTGGCATAGTAACATGAATGGCGATATGGATAGAGCAAGGGGTGTTGCTTTACAAGGTGCATCGTTCAGTGAAAATACTCATACAGCATTTATGGACACAACAAAAGCATACGCAGACTTACCAGATGATATTAAACAACGTTGTGAGGGTGTTGTAGGAAATTATGAATATGCTCCTGAGAATTGGGCAAAAGGTGTACCTACACCACAACTTATGACTATGAAAGGATTTGGTATAGTTGACCACAAATACACTATGCCTTTATTACATGAAAGTTTTAGAGGCAAAACAGGAATGTATTTTCATTATCATAATAATTGTACATTCCCTAAAGATCCAGAATTAAAAAATATATTAATGGAACATTGTTTTCAAGACAAATATGTTTACAATCACAAATGGCATCCAGGTGATATTGTTATAAGTGACCAAGTATTAACTTTACATAAGAGAGTAGAGTGGGAGCCTGAAATTATTGCTAAAAGAGTTTTACACAGAATAACTTTTCATTATGATAATATAATAGAAGACTATTTTAATAAACACACAAAAGTTAAAGAATCAGATAAATTTGAATACTAATGATTTTCTTAGATGAGCCTAATAAAAAAGTAATTTTAAGTGTGCGAAAGTGCGGACTAATAACTTTGCAATATGCAGTTACAGAAGTTTATAAAAATAGAAGCGGCTCTAAAAAATATATGCCACATAATTTTGATACATTTGAGTGGTGGACAGATGACCAAAATACTAAAAGCGATTTTACTTTTTGGAAAGATTACGATGTAACCTTAATTATTAGAAATCCTTACCAAAGATACATTAGTGGTTTAAGAACACTTTGGAACTACGGTAAAGGTAACTATGAAGAAACATTTGAGGAGTTTTGGAACGAACATTTTGATAATGATTATTCTTTTCGAAATCCACATACTGCAAACTGGTTAGAAAACACAAAACATTTAGAATTCAAGTCATTAGAAGTTGTAGATACAACACATCTTAGTGATTGGTTAGGCAAGAATGGTTTTAAAGAATTACATTATCACAAGTCAACTGCTGAAAATTTATTAGAAATAAACTTGTTTATCCAAAAAAACCATAAAGAACAAATAGATAAGTACTTACAAGTGGAGGCAGAAATCTATAATAATTGGTTGACTTCACCATACTATTATAGTAAAATTATATCATGAGAAAAAAATCTAAAACACAAATGACTAAAAGTGAGTTAATAGACTTACTTAAAGAACGTGAAAAGACTATTAAAGTGCTACAGTCTGAGATTGATACATTGAGAAATGATAGAATAGCATTAGATACTATTGTAACTGACACAGATACAAGTATGCTAATAGCAGGACTAAGTGCTAGAATAAAATCACTAGAAGAAAAAGTCGTTGATTTAGACAATAGGAAGGAATATGAATAGAGTATTTGTATATGGCACACTAAAATCAGGCGGAGAGATAAGAGGTCTTAATCAGTTTGAAGACGCAGTGATTATTGGTAAAGCACAAACACAATATCCAGATTATGATATGGCTGACTTAGGTGCTTTCCCAGGAGTATTTCTAAACGGCAAACATCATATAATGGGTGAAGTTTGGGAAGTAAGCGATGCAGTTATGGAACAACTTGATGCAATAGAAGGTTATCCAGACTTTTACAACAGACAAGTAACACATACAACACAGGGAAAAGCCTGGATGTATTATTTGGAAGGCAAAGACTACGAACAATATTATGGAGTCAGAGGCGACCAAGTAATGGAACAAGGCGATACCCTAGTATGGCAAAGATAAGTAAGGAATATTACGAAATGATGGAACTAGAGGAACTAGTAGAGTCTGTAGAAAAATGGCACAAAGACAGAAACCTTATTGAAGGCTCTACAGATAAAGACCAAGTTTTAAAACTTATACAAGAGATGGGAGAACTATCTGATAATGTGTGTAAGGGAAATGACATCAGAGATGATGTTGGAGACATGCTAGTTGTGTTAATCAACATAGCCAAACGCAATAACTTAACATTGCAAGAATGTTTAGAAGTTGCATGGAATGATATCAAAGACCGTAAAGGTAAAATGGTTGATGGTATTTTTGTTAAAGAAGGAGATAGTTAATGAGTACTTTTTTACTTATTGTGCTAGGAATAATCATTGGATGGTTTATACCTAGGCCTTATCAAATTGGTGACCTTGAAGATAGATGGATAGGTCCACTAAAAGATAAGGTTCCGTATCACTTAAGATGGTGGTAGATATGACTTTGGCAATGATTACTTTGCTAATACTAAAACACATTGTTGCAGATTATTTTATGCAATATAGTTGGATGATTAGAGATAAAGGTACTTATGGTGCTTGGGGTGGTATTGCACATAGTGGTTGGCATGGCATTCTAACATTATTAGTTCTATATCAATTTTACATTCCAGTATATCTTTTAATACTATTACCTATATTTGATTTTGTAATACATTATCATGTGGATTATGTTAAAAGTAATTTTTGGAAAAGCAGAAACTTAGGCCCAGCAGACCAACTGTATTGGGTTACACATGGAGTTGACCAACTCTTACACTTACTAACTTACGTGGCAATCGTGGCAATATGCGTATAGAAACAGACATTAAATTAGATTACAGCGACGTATTATTACGTCCAAAACGAAGTACAATGGGCAGTAGAAAAGATGTTGACCTAAATCGTACTTATAAATTCAGAAACAGTCAAAGAGAATGGACAGGTATTCCTGTTATGGCGGCTAACATGCAAGGTGTTGGTACGTTTAAAATGGCAGAGGAACTTGCTAAAGTTCCAATGTTTACATGTCTAGACAAAAATTATCAACCTGCAGACATTTGGGGTTGGTTAGGAAATCATGTAAACAAGCCAGACATGTGTAGACATACTGCTGTTACTACAGGCATAACAGATGTTGATGATGAAAGAATAGAAAAAACATTACAGTTATGTCGCAGTATTCAGTTTGTCAATATTGATGTAGCAAATGGTTACAGTGAAAGATTTTTAGACTATGTTGCAAGATTTAGAGACAAACATCCAGAACTAACAATCATAGCAGGTAATGTAGTAACTGCTGATGTAACAGAGGAGTTATTATTACGTGGAGCAGATATTGTTAAAGTGGGTATTGGGCCTGGTAGTGTTTGTACTACTCGTGTTAAGACTGGTGTTGGGTATCCGCAGTTATCCGCAGTCATGGAGTGCATGGATGCCGCTCACGGTCTCGGTGGACACATTATTGCTGACGGCGGTTGTAGTAGTCCTGGAGATGTAGTTAAGGCATTTGGTGCCGGAGCAGACTTTGTAATGCTAGGCGGTATGATGGCAGGCACTGACGAAGGTGGTGGCGAAGTTATATCTAAATACTTACTAACCAATGAACAGGCAAGTGGTACTAGTGCAGGCGTACCAAAGAAAGTAGAAAGAAAAGTTGTACAATTCTACGGAAGTAGTACAACAGTCGCACAGGAGGAAACAGGTGGTGTACAAAATCATAGAACAAGCGAAGGACGTGTGGTTGAACTTCCATATAAGGGTTCAATCACTAACGTGGTTACAGATGTACTTGGAGGTCTTAGGAGTGGTTGTACTTATGTTGGTGCTCGTACTCTTAAGCAATTAAGCAAGTGTACTACATTTGTGCAAGTGAGTGGTGGTAAAACACATAATACAATTTTTGAAAACATGCAGGTGGGCGAATGACAAAATATACTGTAACAGTACCTATGCCAGATGGAGACAGTCTAAAGGCAGTAGGCACAAAAGCAAAGAATTTCAGTTTAATTATTGAAAATGGGTGGGCAACATTTGGAGGAGAAGCAAATACTCCAGAAGACTTTGAACTTGACTTATTAGAATGTATCGAAGGGTTGCCTGAAAATATAAAAGCCGTGGAGTATTGGTGAGCAATCAAGACCATAACAACAGGGTTTACTACAATAGAGAAGGCATGATTATACCAGATAGCAAACAAGCAGAACATATTATATGGGAACTTAAATTTGAAATGAACAATCCACGTAATGATGGATGGACAGGTTCAGACATGAAAAAAAGATTATGGGATATAAAAAATGCAGTAGACAATGCATTATTAGATGCGCCAACTTATGCTGGCGAAGAACCATATGAAGATATATACTTAATGAACAGGATAAAAGGCAAAGTATAGTGTTAAACTTAGGAATCATAGGCAAAGGATTTGTTGGCTCAGCAGTAGCCAATGGATTTGATAAAGACTGTGAGCAAATTATAGTTGATCCTAAGTACACAGATAATACATTGGAAGATGTGTTAGGCTGTAAATTAATATTTGTATGTGTACCTACACCAGTTGCAGATGACGGCAGTTGTGATACAACCATAGCAAATGAAGTACTCGCAGAGTTACACAGACTTCAATACAAGGGTGTTGTAGTTATAAAGAGTACAATTATACCAGATTATTTACATGAGTTTAAAAAGACTTATGATTTAAAAATAGTTTACAATCCGGAGTTTTTAACAGAAGCAAATGCAAATGAGGACTTTAAAAATCCTCCATTCCAAGTATTTGGTGGCAAGTGGAGAGATTGTGAAGTAGTAGAAAAAGCATATCTAAGATATAGTTCAGTAAGAATTGTTCCTACGTTTAAAGTAGACTTGACCACAGCAAGTTTATTAAAATACACAATTAACAGTTGGTTAGCAACTAAGGTTGTATTTTTTAATGAACTTAAAGAACTACATGAACTAGGCAGTAGTATGGTAAGTTGGGAACAATTCACAGACATGTTAAGTAGAGATGAACGCATAGGTAACAGTCATATGAGTGTTCCGGGTCCAGATGGAGAGAAAGGATTCGGAGGACATTGTTTTCCTAAAGACACAGAAGCATTACTTAACTATGCAAACAAAAAGAATATCAAAATGAGTGTATTGCGTAAAGCAGTTAGCACAAACAAGAAACTAAGAAACTAAAATAAATTGTTTTACTCTAAAGGACCAATCGGTCCTTTTTGTTTGATTATTGATAAATATGTTATACAATACTAGTATTGGAGAAAAACATGTTAAAAAATATGCTATTAAAAGCGATACACAAAAGTCAACACGTTCAACGTAACTGGGACCTATCTAAATCTATACCGGAAGAAGATTTAGAAATAATAGAGCAGGCATGCTTGGGTGCTCCTAGCAAACAGAACGTTACTTTTTTTAAGCCTTACTTTGTTACAGACAGAGATACTATTGAAGCAATACACAGACATACGTCTGGGTTTTATATTCAAGATGGTGTCAAAGGTGGTAAAGCAATCAAAGGTAACAGGCTTACAACGAATACACAAACATTAGCAAACTTATTAATTGTTTTCGTAAAAGACTTTGACGTTACTAAAGCGGCAGAGAATACGGATCAATGGCACAATGAATCGCTAATGGAAACAGATATGCATCAAGCAGTAGGAGTAGCGGCAGGTTATGTCAATATGACAGCGGCTATGCTAGGATACAGCACGGGTTGTTGTAGTTGTTGTAACAAGGATGAAATACAACGAATCCTCGGTATAGAGGAGAAGCCATTATTGCTAATGGGTGTTGGATATCCTGATAAGTCTAAGCCAAGAAGGCAACATCATCTCAAAGATGAATTAGTCTTCCCAACTAATAAAAAGGCTCATGTCGAAGTAGAAAGAGTATAACAGATATAAGTGTTGAAGAATTAAGGCACACCTTCGGGTGTGCTTTTTTTTGACTAAAAATTATTAAAACTATGTTTAATGCTGATAAATACCTATATGATTAAACTCTTTTGGAAACTTGCAAAAAAGCATGGTGCTGAATCGCTGACTAACATATTTACAGGTCAACAATATTTGCATAGAGTTTATTTCCTAGGCCCTAAACTTATACAAGGGGTTGCAGGAATGTACAGTGACAGTAGAGTTTGTTTGAATTATTTTATAGGGAGTGATTTACCCTTTGAACACAATCACCCTTGGGGTTACTTTACATTAGTACTGTCGGGAGGATACTACGAATGGAGAGGCAAGGAAAGAAAGTGGAGAGGACCAGGCTGGTTTGCTTGGCGTAGACACGATGACTTCCACAGAGTTGAAATCCCTGAAGGAGGACATGCCATTACATTTTTTGTTAAAGGCAAAAGAAAGAAAAATAGTACGTTTTTTAAAATGGAAGATGGTACAATTATGAAAGACTTGAAATATTGGAGACGTGAAGGTATAGACAGAGCATTAATTGGTTCCATGATACAATGGCGTACACCACAGGAGATACATGATGACATTGAAACTTGAAGACGTTTTGGATTTAACACCAGGAAGTGTTGATGACATTAATGATTGGTTTCTAAAAAGAGTAGAAGATAATATCAAAGACGGATTATATCCAGACACTGATACACTTAACACTATTGCAGAAAAGATTAAAGAAGAACTAGTTTTATATAAAGACAAGCACGGTATAGAAGATGTTGCAATAGGAATGAGTGGTGGAGTAGATAGTGCCTTAACTGCCGCCTTATTTAAACAAGCAGGTTGGACAGTTCATGGAGCAACTTTACCTATTAATCAAATAGAAACAGAAACAGATAGAGGACAAGAAGCCATTGAAGCACTTGGACTTGAAAGATATAATTTCGATTTAAGTAAGCAGTTCGAAAGTATGCAAGAATACTTAGGTGAGAACGATGAAACTTACAGAGGATTACAAAGACAAGGTAACATACGAGCAAGATTAAGAATGCTTACTTTATATAACCTTGCACATAAAGTTGGTGGATGTGTTGGTAGTACAGATAACTTCAGTGAATTATCCGCAGGATTTTGGACATTACATGGTGACGTTGGTGATATAGCACCTATACAATCATTAAGTAAAAGTTGGGAAGTTCCTGCAATAGCACAGATGTTAGGTGTTCCCAAAGCAACTGTAAGAGCAGTACCAACAGACGGTTTAGGTATAAGCAAAAGTGACTCTGACCAATTGGGTATGAGTTACTTAGAGTTTGATATACTATTATTTGAGTTGTTAAGTTTGCCGAATCTTAGCAGAGAAACAATTCAAAACTACATAAATACTATAACTGAAGAAGAAATTCAAAATAAAGCAGGACTTGTTTTAAGCAGAGTTGCGTCTACAGGATTTAAGAGAAACAATCCTTTTAATTTAGACCATCCTTTATTTTCGAATAGATTTGAAATATTAGAGAAACTAGACAGGAGTTTAATGACATGAACATATTTAAATGGATTGCTAACTTATTCTTTCCTAAAGCAGACGAACCAGTAGTTGCACCAGCACCTGCAAAGAAACCTGCTGTTAAGGCTGAGAAACCAGTAGCAAAAATTACAAAGGCATCTTTAAACAAATTGACTAAAGCACAACTCGAAGAAAAAGGAAGAGAGTTTGGCATTGAAGTTGATAGAAGAAAGAAAAAAGACGCCATTGTTGCTGAAGTTCTAAAAGCATCAAAATAACATAATAAATAATACTTGATATGACAAAAGACCCTTATCAAGTATTACTTGTACAGCCCAATTTCAAAATAGGCGGAGGTAGTTTCACAGGTTACTGGCTACCTTACTCCATTGGTTGTCTGTGGAGTTATGCTTGTAATTTTAAAGAAATAGAAAATAACTTTGAAGTTTCTGACCTTATATATAAAAGAGAAGATCCTTCAAAGTTAGTTTCACGAACAAAGCATAGTGACATAGCATTTTTTAGTTGCTACATGTGGAATTGGGAATGGACAAAAGCAGTAGCACAACAACTCAAAGAAGAAAATCCAAACATTAAAATAGTATTCGGAGGTCCTCAGATTACAAATAGACCTGAGGAAGAAAAGTTCTTTGACTTTCACCCTTATGTTGATAGTATATCTTTGAATGAAGGAGAAGAAACCTTTGTACAAATACTACAAACATTTCTTAAACAAGAACCATTAGAACAAATATACCAAGGTGGTAGACTAGATGATTTAGAAATACCTAGTCCATACTTAACAGGTGTATTTGATAAAATTATGGCAGACAATCCTGACGTAGTTTGGAACGGTACATTAGAAACTAATAGAGGTTGCCCTTTTGCATGTACATTTTGTGATTGGGGAAGTTTAACTTATGCTAAAATTAAAAAGTTTCCTATGCCAAAAGTAATACAAGAACTTACTTGGATGGCAGAAAATAAAATAGACTATGTTACTATTGCAGATGCAAACTTTGGTGTATTTACAGATAGAGATTTAGAAGTTACAGAAAAATTAGTTGAACTACAAGAAATGTATGGTTATCCTAAAGTTGTAGATGCAACATGGTATAAGAACAGTAGTGATGAAATACTAGAAATTGTTAAGAAATTTATTAGTAGTGGATTCAATAGAGGACTTACATTAAGTGTGCAAAGCATGGACATGGATGTACTAGATGAAATACGCAGACGTAATATGGAAATAAGTGACCTTAAAATGATATTTGATAAGTGTAACAAAGAACAAATACCCAGTTACACAGAACTTATATTAGGTTTGCCAAATGAAACATACAACAGTTGGCGTAGAGGATTATGCGAAATCATAGAAGCAGGACAACACAATACAGTTGAAAGTTGGTTAGCACAATTATTAGAAAACGCACACATGAATACACCTGATGAAAGACGTAAGCATGAACTTACAACTATTGTTGTAGACAACTATGTGTCAGGGCATGAAGAAGAGGACAATATATCTGAAAAGGTTGAGTTGGTAACAGGAACCAAAAGTATGCCTAGAGATATGTTCTTAAAAGCATGGATGTATAGTTGGATGATTAATAACTTTCACAACTTTGGTTGGACTCAAGCAATAACAAGATTTTTAAGAAGGTATAAAAACTTTACTTACTTAGAAATGTATGACCACTTATTAGAACAAATTATGAAAGACGATGGTATAGTTGGTGAATTGTACATGAAGGCATACGAACAAATGAAAGTGTATTTAGAAACAGGTAGTGATGACTCATTTGACTCAGGCTGGAGTGGACATACACTAATGTGGCAAGCACAAGAAAACTTTCATAGACACCCAAATGCAGTTAGAAGATTTGTGTCAGATGTGTTTAACATTGAGTACACAGAAATAGATTCAGAACTGCACCATGCTATCCTAATGTTCCAAGAGGACTATGTGACCAATGAAGCAACAGACTATCCATATCAATCAATGCATTCATTTAACTTTTGGGATTTCATTAATGCAGTAGATGAATTTAGAGAAGTTGATACTGTATATGAAATAGACATTGGCGAAAAAGTCAAAGGGCAAGAGTATTTCAATCGTTTTTACTATAGACGTAGACAGGGTTGGGGCAAATCAATTTTCAAAAAACTTCAAAAAAACCAGATTAATTAACATAGTTGTTAAGTTTTGATAAATATTGGTGGAAGTAACGCAATCCAACTTCCGCAACAATGTGTTTCTTATGCCGCCGTGAGCGGGTAAGGCAATGAGTAAGACTCAGACACACTGAGCTATGCTCGTGAGAGGTAGTGAATTGGGTGCTAATAAATTTAGACCTAGGAGAAGACACATGACAACTTTAACAAATGTTGCCGGTAACTTCATTCAACGTACAGTAACCAAGTTTCAAGAATTTAAAGATAAAGTCTGTGAAGGTGGACAATTATGCAATGACTTGATGACGATAGGTAGTTTTATCTTCATGATATGGTTCATGTATGTTGCAATGGAACCTATCTTAATATGGTAGGAAAACCTAAAATGTAACACTAACCGGAATAAGATATTATTCATATAAAACACGGAGAGGGCAGTATTACTGCCCTTTTCCACGGTTATAATAGATAAATACATACATAATTTATGTAGGAGTAATTATGGGATGGTTATCAGACTGTTCCGAAAGCGAACGAGCGTCTGTATTGGCGAAGTTGGCTGGTAGGGCATATCTCTCTGAGCAAGAGTTAAAAGACGCTCAAAATCAAATTAAAATGAAACGTAAGAAGGCAGTTCTTGTAAAGAATGGCGATGCTGAAGCATGGGTGTTTTTTACTAGAGATGATGGTATTATTGTTTCATGCAGAGGCACAGAGCCTACTAAGTTTGCGGATATAGCCGCAGATTTAAAAACAATTCCAATTAGACATGAAAGGAATGGAAGAGTACATCAAGGATTTTCAGAATACACTGAAATGGTATATCCTAAAATCTTAGAGACAGTTAAAGCAAATAGAAAAAATAAAGAAAATGTATATGTTGTAGGACACAGTTTAGGTGGTGCAATGGCAGTATTAGTTGCAGAAGCATTAACTAACGACGGTATTCCAGTGAAGGAACTTAGAACCTATGGGCAACCAAGAGTTGGAAATAGACAGTTCCGTCAGCACCTAGAAGGTTGCGATATAGGTGCATACATTCGCTATGTTAATAACAACGATATAGTGCCACGTGTACCACCAACTTTATTCACATTTGTACATGGCGGTAAGTTAAACTATATTAACCATATGGGTGAAATAAGAAACTTAACAATATGGCAAAGAATAAAAGATGGATTTAGAGGACTATGGGCGGCTATAAAAAGGTTCCAATTCTTTGATTTTGTAACAGACCACGGCATGCCGAAGTACATAAAGTACACCAGTAAGATAGAACAAAACGATAAATAGTGTTTATACATTGGAGATACTTATGGAATTCATAAAAGCAAGATTAAAAGAAAGAACTAGTTGGGATGGTGCCGCACTAATAGGCGGTGGTATTGTAATGATACTTATACCTTCTAGTTTAATTGGTTGGGGCATGATATTATATGGTGCCTGGACATTATACAAAAAAGAGGACTAATAAATGGCAACTTTTGCACAAGAAAAAATAATGAGAGCTCACTTAGAACTTATTGCTGAAGGTGGCGACTATGCAGATTACTTTAGTCAAGGCACAAATGAATCAGGTGAAAAAAGTACATGGTACTTAACAAATGATTCTGATAAAGATGCGGCACAGGCACTACTAGATGCCAGAGTTGCAACATTAACTGACATTGGTTCTGAAACATCAAGTGGCGAAGGTCCAAGTGATTTTGATGGTTATACACCTATTCACTTTGATGATTCAGTATCAGGTGCTGATTACAGAACATGGTTCGTAGATGCTAATGGAGATTACTTCAAAGCAGACAACGGTAATAGTGACTCAATAGCACAGATTACAGACTCAGACGAAATAAACACGTTACTAACTGATAGCGGTTACATTGCAGGGTAATGAGACTCAGTGACCTAGAAGAAGCCTTAAAGAGAAAAAGGCTAGACGCAGAAGCCGGAGGCGGCGGAGGCGGCGGTGGAGGTGCTGGCGGCGGCGGTGGAGCCGGCGGTGGTGCTGGAGCAGGAGCATCAGGTGGTGCATCTGCAGGAGGTAACGGCTCAGCAAGTTCAAGTTCAGGTGGAGATTCCGGTTCTGCAGACAGTGGTAGCACTGATTCCGGAGACTCCTCCCCTGACACATCAACAGATTCAGGCTCAACAAGGAGTCACGGAGGATATTTCCTACCATGGGGATATGCTCCTGCCAAAAAGAAGAAAAAGAAAAAGAAGAAAAAGAAAACAGGAGCACCTCAGGCACCTGCAGGCGATCCATACAAGGATCATAGATAGCCAAAACTACTTCTTTTCTATCCTAAATTAAGTTAAATACATTGACATAACAAGTTTAAACGTATATAATACGAAGATGGATTTAGCATACTTAAATGAACTAGAAGCAAATGATTTTTATGAAGCCATAATGGAACTTCCTGACAATCAGATTGTGTATGATATTAGAATTGATAACAACCTTGTACATGGATGTCAAAGCAAGGTATGGTTAGCACTAATAGAAGACAAAATTGTATTCGATAGTGACAGTATGTTTGTTAAAGGACTTATAACAGCAGTTACAAGCCAACTAGAATCCATAGAAGAAATGATGAATGTTAGTGTAAAAGACTATGAATACATTACTTTAGATAAGATAACTTATCAAAGAATTAAAGGTATTGATGCATTTTTAACTAGACTAAACGCACTAGCAACTATAAATAATAGTAGAGGATAAACATGAATTTTGTACCATATGTAATAGAGAAAACAAGTGCAGGCGAACGTAGTTACGATATCTACAGCAGACTGTTAAAAGAACGTATAGTGTTCTTAAATGGAGAAGTAAACGATGCAGTATCAAATAGTATTTGTGCTCAGTTACTTTTCTTAGAAGCAGAAGACCCTGATGCAGATATTAACTTTTATATCAATTCACCTGGAGGAGTTGTTACAAGTGGTATGGCAATGTATGACACAATGCAGTACATACAACCAGACGTATCAACTATTGTAATGGGACAAGCGGCTAGTATGGGTAGTTTGTTAGCACAATCAGGAGCGGCTGGTAAAAGATTTATGTTGCCTGGAGCAAGACATATGATTCATCAACCATTAGGCGGTGCTCAAGGACAAGCAAGTGATATTGAAATTAGAGCAAAAGAAATAGTTAGAATCAAAAGAGAATTGACTGAAGTATATGTTAAACATAATACTAAGAAGAAAACATACGAGGAGTTTGAAGAAGCGATGGATAGGGATAATTTTATGAATTCTAAAGAAGCATTGGACTTCGGACTTGTCGATGAAATCATCACACGGAGGAGTGACAATGAAGGTGAAGACCTATAAGTCAAAAGAATCTACTGATAAAAAGGAAGAGAGTACTGAAGAAGTACATGAACATTGCGGCACAGAAGATTGTTGTGGCGGCTGTGATACAGCATCAACAACACCTGAAGAGCTGGAAGAAAAACTAAACACACTTAATAAGGAAAAGTAAATGAATCACAGTAATGTGGAAGACCTAAAAATACAGTTGGCTATAGCACATAAACAAATTGCTACACTAATTGAAGAGGTCGAGTTATACAAAGGAAAGTATCGAGACGAAGTTGATAACAATGAGTATAAATTAAAGTATCGCGAGTTACTTGATAGTCATTGGGATCAAAAGTTAAAACAAAAAAGTATGACTGAATTAAACTATGATGGGAATG
>MDTG01075857.1_pt1 | contig 27188 bp, 21 predicted proteins | sample 811421 | NCBI WGS metagenome assembly MDTG01 (sample SAMN05326645, study PRJNA326480) | marine metagenome | isolation source: seawater | place: Pacific Ocean: South East | collected 2011
ATATAAGTATAAAATTATCGCGGGGTGGAGCAGTCTGGTAGCTCGTCAGGCTCATAACCTGAAGGTCGTAGGTTCAAATCCTACCCCCGCAACCAAAATCTAATTAAATTCGTATCCTAAATGAAAAAATTTGTCAGGATATATACATCTTTCTTTAAAATGCTCTTTCCATGAATTCTTTACATAATAGTCTTCTTTTTTATGCACTGAGTAATGTTGATAAAAAGAATATGGTAAACCCGCATTCTCCCAAACTTTAAAATAAAGTCCTTTAGAAACTTTTTCAAAATTATCCATATAATTTTTTATAATACTTTTATCCATTTCATGTAAACAATCGATAGCTATTGATAAATCAAAAATTTTTTTAGGAAAAAATTGTATCTGGTGAGGAAATACAAATAAAATATCATTTTTTTCAAATGCTTCTTTTAAATTACTATCTTTTACAGAAAAACATTTTAAGATTTTTTTATTTGGAAAGCACGCTTTTAAATTTTTGTAACTAACTTCTATTGCTGGGGGCAGGTCTGCTATAACATATTTTGCATTTTCATTAATCGATAAAATTACTTTTGCAGTTCTGCCTGCTCCAGCACCTATTTCTATAAAATTTTTTTTTGGTAAATTTATTTTGTTCAATAATTCTTCTATTTTTTCATACTCCATTAAGGAGTTAAGATCATCTTGTGTTATTTCTAATCCATCAATATTTAGGGAATTTTCAACAAAAGAATTACCTTTTTTTATTTTATTTAAATATTTAAATACTTTTTTATTTTTAATGTTTTCGTATAAAAGTAATAAAATTAGATTGTGGTTTATTGAGGGTGCCCAATCTAAATTGGATTGTTTTTTAAATAAATTTGTATTTAAATTAATTTTATTATTTTGCACTTTTTCACAAGAATTTTTTACAAGATCATTATCAATTTCAGTCCAAGTAAAATATAATCTGGACATTATATTTTCATAATCCTTAAATTTTCCGCTAGCTATCAAATCCAAATGCAGCATTGAAACATGACGCCAGAATTTAGACGACCATTCATAACTAGGTGAGTTTAAATATAAATTGAAAGTATCAATTAATTCTTTTGATAAATTTTCTTTATTTAATTTTTTCCAAAAACTTTTAAGATTTCTTTTTCTTAAATAAGCATTTTTGAAATTACTCCAGAAAGATTTCTTTTTTGCTTGTAGTTCCATTATTAAAAAATATAAAATTTTTTATTTAATTTCTATTATTTAGTTCCTTTAAAAGTTTTTTTCTTAAAGCTTTTTGATCTTCATCTTCAGGTATATTTTTTCTTTCTTTTTTAATTTCTTCTTTTAAAATTTCTTCAGCTTTTTTAGCTTCCCTATCTAAAAGTATTCTCTCCTCCATTGCAATCTGATCAAGAATTTTGCTAACTCCTTCTCTTGTTAGATTATAATCTAAGAGATTTACACGTGAAATAATATTCATTCTTGTATATTCAGAAGATACGCTCAAAACATATCTTATCATGATTATTGGATCTTTAAATATTTTTATTAAGTCATAATCCGAAATATGTTTTTTAACCTTTTGTCTTATACGAATGTTATCTATCCTAGTCCTTTCACATAGAAAATAGTTTTTATTTTCATTCATTGATGCCGTAGAAAGTAGCAAAAAACTATTTTGTAAACTTGTCGCTAATCCTTTTTTTTCAAGATATAAATAACTAATAGCCCTGTAACCGCCAAGTAGCTTGGTTAAATTTTGACAATTCATACCTACTCTTATTTCGTTAGTTTCTATAAGACTTGTTTGCTTCGCTTGATCTATTGGGTTAGAACAACTAACTACAAGCAAAGTGATAAAAAATATTAAAAAAAAATTTTTCATATTATATCACCTTGCATCATATTATTTTTTGGTTAATGATGTTAAACTATACTAATGTTAGGAAAAATTGAAATTCTAATTGTAATTTTTGTCCTCCTATTAGCTTTTTACTTTGTCATAAGCTTTGGTGCCAGGAATAACCAAAAAACCACTGAAAATCCAAAAATTTCAAGATACTTATTTGGAGTAAGAATTCTTATAATAATAATTGCCTTAGTTTCGCTAATTTTATGGTCTTTTATGTAAATAAACTGATTCGTACAAAAAATTTATTAAAATATGAAATTTAGAAAAGAATTTGATACTTTAGGTTCTGTTAACGTTCCAAAAGATAAATACTGGGGAGCATCAACAGAAAGATCCAATAAACATTTTGATATTGGCGATTTTTTAGTAAGACCAATTGTTATTAAGTCAATAGCAATGATAAAAAAAGCTGCCGCAATAGTAAATGCCAAGGACAAAAATCTTGATAAAAAAATAAGTAAAGCAATTGTTAAAGCTGCTAATGAAGTAATATCAGGAAAATTTAAAGATCATTTTCCTCTTAAAGTTTGGCAAACAGGTTCGGGTACTCAAACAAATATGAATGTCAATGAAGTAATATCTAATAGAGCTATAGAAATTCTTGGTGGTAAATTGGGTAGCAAAAAACCTGTTCATCCAAATGATCATGTAAATAAATCTCAATCAACAAATGATGTTTTTCCAACTGCAATGCATATGGCCATTGCTATAAGAGCAAAAGGTAAGCTTTTACCTTCTTTAAAACTATTAAATTCAGAATTAGGCAAAAAGTCAAAACAATTTAAAAAAATTATAAAAGTTGGAAGAACGCACTTGCAGGATGCTACTCCTATTACATTAGGACAAGAGTTTTCTGGATATCATTCACAACTTAGCAAATGTATTAATAGAATAGAAAAAGCGCTCGAAGAAATCTATTTTTTAGCCCAAGGAGGAACTGCCGTTGGCACAGGCTTAAATACCAAGAAAGGCTTTGATAGAAAAATTGTATCTGAATTAAGAAAAATTACAAAACTGCCATTTAAACCTGCTCCAAATAAATTTGCCGCGCTAGCAGCCCATGACGCCATAGTTAATTTTTCTGGCACAATGAATACAACAGCAGTGTGTTTGATGAAAATCGCAAATGATATACGATTTCTGGGTTCGGGACCGAGAGCAGGTTATGGGGAGCTAATATTACCTGAAAATGAACCTGGATCGTCAATAATGCCTGGTAAAATCAATCCGACACAATGTGAGGCCGTAACTATGGTTTGTGTAAAAGTAATAGGAAATCATAATGGAATAACAATGGCTGGTTCCCATGGGCATTTTGAATTGAATGTATTCAAACCCCTAATTATTCATAATATTTTACAATCCATACATATAATGGCGGATTCTTCAAAAAGTTTTGCAAAATATTGTGTTAAAGGATTAAAAGCTGATAAGAAAAAAATTAAAAAATTTTTGGAAAATTCACTAATGTTGGTAACTGCTTTATCACCAAAAGTTGGTTACGATAATGCATCAAAGATTGCAAAAAAAGCACACAAAAATGGAACTACTCTTAAAGAAGAAGCTCTTAAATCTGGTTTAATAAATGAAAAAGATTTTAATAAATTTGTAAATCCAAAAAAAATGATAAAACCAGAATAGACTAATTTTCTTCTCTGGTTACTGACTTAACAAATTCCTTAAATTGCTGAAAGTTAAACAATGTTTTATAACCATCTTCTAACATTAAATTGTTAAACTCTTTTTCTATATAGTTGATATCTTCATTTTTAACTTTTTCTTCATAAAATATTTCGTAAAAATGCATTCTAAGATTATCAAGATCAAAATTGCCAGAAATAAACATACTGGAGGGTACTTTTTTCTTATTGTAAATTCCAAATTTACTTAAAAATTTTTTTTGATTATCTACGTATATATTTTTTTCAAACTTAAAATTATTTGATTTTTTTGATCTATCAATTTTTCCAACAATATCTGCAGCACCTAATTTTCCGAAATTTAATAAAAATTTTTCAATTATAATATTGCTGTTATTTAATTTTAGCTGCGACTCGAAAGAGGTAACAAGGTTATTATTTGAATAAATTTTATCGGATGAAATATTTAAAATTCCATTTATTTTTCGGTTAATATTAAAAACATTTTTTTTAGACTCGTCGTCTAAAAATAAAAATAAATTGTATAATTTTGTAAAATTTAAGCTATTTAAACTTAAATCAATATTAAAATTAAAATAAGGGGAAAAATCAATTTTTCCCTCAGCATTACCTTCTAATAAAGGATTAGCCAATTTTGATTTAGTTAAATTTAACGTTTTGCCATCATATGAAAAAATTGATGTAATTCTATTTTTGTTTTTCTTTATTAAAAAATTTCCCTTAAGAATATTTTGATTTTTCTCCAGATAATAGACATTAGATTTTATTAACAAATTAAATTTAGAAATTTTAACAATTATATCTGTAGATATTTTTTCATTTTTCTTTTTAGTTTTTGTATCAACATAAATATCTTCTTTTAAAAATTTTCCCTTTATTTGTGTTTTTAACAAATCTTCTTTTAAGTTTAATTTAAAATTAGAATTATTAATACTCGCTATAAAGTCTTTGTCATCAAAAAATAAAATTTTTCCATTCTCAAAAGTCATTGGTATAAAATTAGCTTTTTCGAAAAGATCAAAATAGTTATTATAATTATTTAAATTAAAATTAATTTCATAATTTTTAAATTCAATTTTTTTTACTTTTTGTTTTTTTTTATTTAGAAGATCAAAAAAAGATAATTTTAAAGAAGTTTTTTCAACGCTAGCTAAAGTTTTATTTTCTTTTTCAGTAGAAATTTTAACTATAAAGTCATTAACATTAATTCTTGGGGAAGGAAAAAAATTATATCTAACTTTCCCATTTATTATACATTTAATATTTTTTTTATTATTACATATAGTTTTTTCAATTTCTAATTTATCGTAATTATAAAAAAAAGGTATACTTAAATATGAAAATGAAACAAAAAATATAAAATATAAAATGTAAAATTTTACTGATTTATACTTCTTTAAATTTATATTTTTGTAGAAATCCCAAAAATTTTGTTTAAAAAATCTTGGAAATTCAAAATTTGAAGGTATTATATGCTTGTATATTTTTTTTATATTTAAGATTAATAAGCCTTTAAAATTAAAAGCTTTTAAAAAATAAAATCTAAGGTTGTCGATATATTTAGCAATTGCTGAAAAATTCAACCTTTTAAATTTAATGTATTTCATTTATTTTAAATTTGATTCGTAAACTATAGATTTCATGGAATTTATCAAACAAAACTATTTAGATAATTTAAATCAAAAACAAAAGGAAGCAATTGTTAATCCTGATGGTCCTTGCCTAATAGTCGCGGGAGCAGGTTCGGGAAAAACAAAAGTTTTAACTTCGCGCGTAGTTCATATTATTAAAAATAAAAAAGCATGGCCAAATCAAATTTTATGCGTCACCTTTACGAACAAAGCTGCTAGAGAGATGCAAAATAGAATTTCGATTTTTTTAAAAGAAAAAATTTCTTCTTTACCGTGGTTAGGAACATTTCACTCTGTCTGCGCTAAACTTTTAAGAAGGCACGCTGAGGCTGTTGGGTTAAATTCAAGATTTACAATAATTGATCAAGAGGATCAATTAAGATTAATAAAAAATATATGTAAAGCAGAAAATATAGATGTAAAAAAAATATCTCCTCAATTTATTTTATCTTTTATAAATAATTGGAAAAACAAAGGCATGCTTCCTAAGGATGTTAAAATAAAAAAAGGTATTCCTTTGGAAAAAGCTATATTAAACGTTTATAAATTTTACCAAGATAGATTAAAAATTTTAAATTCATGCGATTTTGGAGATTTAATATTACTTTGTGTAAATATGTTTGAGAATAATCCGGACATACTAAAGATATACTTAGATAATTTTAAATATGTTTTGGTCGACGAATATCAAGACTCAAATTATATTCAAAGCAAATGGTTACAACTTTTATGTAAGCAAAATAAAAACATTTGCTGCGTTGGTGATGATGACCAATCTATATACAGTTGGAGAGGAGCGGAAATAAAAAATTTTTTAGATTTTAGTAAAATATATAAAAATACAAAAATTATAAAGCTTGAACAAAACTATAGATCAACTCAAAATATTTTAAGTGCAGCGTCAGGATTAATATCTAAAAATAGTGAGCGATTGGGTAAAAAACTTTGGACTGATAGCAGCAAAGGTGAGCTGATTAAACTCTCATGTTATAAAAATGGAAGAGATGAGGCTACTGGAATTGGAGATATAATAGAACAAAAATTAAAAAAAAAATACTCTCTAAATAATATATCAATTTTGGTTAGAGCAATTTTTCAAACAAGAGAATTTGAAGAAAGATTCCTTAAAATAGGTATGGGGTATCGAGTAATAGGAGGAACTAAGTTTTACGAAAGAGCAGAAATTAAAGATAGCATAGCTTTTTTAAGAATTATAAACCAAAAAAATGATGACTTGGCATTTGAGAGAATTATTAATGTGCCTAAAAGATCTATAGGTGATACTGCAATCAAAAATTTATATGATTGGGGAAGAAAAAATAAAAAATGTTTAGAAGATTCTGCTTTAGAACTTTTGCAATTAAACAAAATCAAACCAAAAACTAAATTAGGTTTAGTAAAAATATTAAATCTTTTTAATAAATGGAGATTAGATGCTAAGAAAAAGAAACATTACGAGTTAATGGAAATTATATTAGATGAGTCTGGCTATTCAAAAATGTTAAAGGATAAAAAAGATTTTGAAAGTGAAGGAAGATTAGAAAACATAAAAGAATTAATAAGAGGCATGCATGATTTTGAAAACTTAAATGGTTTTTTAGAGCACGTTGCGTTAGCTACCTCAATTGATCAAGATTGGAATGGTGAAAAAGTTAATTTAATGACAATACATGCAGCAAAAGGATTAGAGTTTGATGCAGTTTTTTTACCAGGCTGGGAAGAAGGTTTATTTCCACACCAAAAATCGTTAGAAGAAAAAGGAGATTTAGCTTTGGAAGAGGAAAGACGACTTGCTTATGTAGGTTTAACAAGGGCCAAAAAAGAGTCGTTTATATCATTTACTATGAGCAGGATGTTTAGGGGAGAATGGGTAGATTCTATTTCATCAAGATTTATTGAAGAATTGCCAGAAGAAAATATAAAAAAAGAAGAATTAAAAGAACAAAATGATGAAGATTTCTTTTTTAACCAAGATATAGAATATCAAGAAGGCATAAGAAGCCCTGGATGGGCGAGATTACAAAATAAAAAATTAAAAAGAATTAAATGAATAAAATAAAAAAATTAAAAGAGCTTTTTGATATTTATAATCTAGATGGTTATTTAGTACCAAAAAATGACGAATATTTTAATGAATACGTCATCCCATCTAAAGATAGATTAAAATTTATTTCAAATTTTTCAGGTTCTGCGGGGTTCGCAATAGTATTAAAAAACCAAAATTACTTATTTGTTGACGGAAGATATACAATACAAGCGCAAATTCAATCAGGAAATAATTTTAAAGTTATTACAATTCCAAAAAAATTTCCAAAAGATATTTTTAAAAATAAAAAAAAAATGAAAATTGGATATGACCCAAAATTACTTAGTGAAAAAAATTTAAATTTTATTTTAAATTCTAAAAATATTATACCTTATTCAATAAAAAAAAATTTAATTGATATTTTATGGGTTAAAAGACCAAAAGAAATAATTAAACCTTTTTATCATTTACCAAAAAAGGATGTGGGTCAAAATCATCAAAAAAAAATAACGAGAATTAAAAAAATACTTTTAAAAAATAAATTAAATTATTTATTAGTTACAGCGCCTGAGAATATAGCTTGGATTTTAAATATAAGAGGTTACGATTCTGAGTTTTCACCTATACCGAACGCTAGACTATTAATTAGTTCCAGTGGTAATATAGACATGTTTTCAAAACCAGAAAAAATATCAAAAATAAAAAAAATTTTTCTTCAAAAAATAAATTTTTATAATGAAAATGTTATCGAAAAAAAATTAAATAAATTAAGAAAAAGCAAAATATGTATTGATAGTTTAACATGTCCGATTTACTACAAAAATTTACTTAAAAAAAATAATATGGTTTTTGAAAAAATAGATCCAATTTACTTTATTAAATCAATTAAAAATAATGTCGAAATACAAAATATGAAAAAAATTCATATTTTTGATGGTATTGCGTTAACTAAATTTTTGTTTTGGCTAAAGAAAAATTTTAAAAAGAAAAAAATTACAGAAATCTACGCACAAAGAAAACTTGAAAAATTTAGAAGAATGAATAAAAAATACAAATTTCCAAGCTTTAGTACTATTTCAGGTTCCGGCCCTAATAGTGCTATAATTCATTACAAGGCATCAATTAAATCAAATAGAGCTTTAAAAGATGGAGATCTTTATTTAGTTGACTCCGGAGGTCAATATTCTTTTGGCACAACAGACGTTACAAGGACGATTTCTTTAAATAATAATTCGAAATCTATAAAGGAAATATATACACGTGTTTTAAAAGGTCATATTGCAGTTTCAAATTACAAAATAGGAAAAAATACTAATGGATCAGATATAGATAAAAGTGCAAGAAAATCTTTAAAAGAAATTAGTTTAGATTATCCTCACGGAACCGGACATGGAGTAGGATATTTTTTAAATGTACATGAAGGTCCGCAATCTATTTCAAAAAATAACAAAGTAAATTTAAAAACAGGGATGGTAATATCTAACGAACCAGGTTTTTATAAAAAAGGACAATTTGGTATTAGAATTGAAAATTTGGTTTATGTTAAAAATAATAGATTCAAGGAATTAACTATGGCCCCAATAGAAAAAAGTCTAATAAATAAAAAAATACTAAATAAAGAAGAAATAAATTGGCTTAATAAATATCATAATAGAGTTAAAAAAAGTCTATTTAGATTCATGAGCAGAAATGAAAAAAGTAATTTAATAAACGCCTGCTCACCTATTTAATAAACTGTACCAACCATTCTCGTCTATTATTTTAATATTAAACTGCTTTGCTTTTTCAATTTTTTTAATTGTCGGCTTAGAATCTCCTACTATCAAATAATTTAGTTTTTTACTGGCAGTTCCTAATATTTTTCCACCTTCCTTTTCTACTAATGCTTTTGCTTCGGCTCTGCTCATTTTACTTAAGCCTCCGGTAAACATAATAGTTTTTCCATAAAAAATTCCAGATTTATTTGTTTTGTAATCAATAATATTCAAATGTTTAATTGTGTTAGAAACTGCAATTAAATTATTATTATTTGAGAAAAAAACTTCTAATGAATTAATTTGAGTTTCTCCAATACCATCTAATTCTAACAAATAGTTTAAAATTTTTTTTCTTTGAGATTTTTCAAAAAGTTCCGCAAATTTACTAATATTTAAAAAGTATTTTGCTAATGTTTTGGCATTTTCTTGTCCAATGTGTCTTATGCCAATTGAAAAAATAAATTTATCGAGTGATATATTTTTGGATTCTTCAATAGCTTTTTTTAAATTTGATGCTGACAAATCACCCCATCCATCCATTTTAGAAATATTTTTAAAATTTAAATTAAAAATATCTGCAGGAAACTTAATCATTTTTGAATCCCAAAAATTCTGAATTATTTTTTTTCCAAAACCGTCAATGTTTAAAGCCTCTTTTGATGCAAAATGTTTTAACTTTTCACGAAGAATATCTTTGCAATCAAATTTGATATCTGGACATCTTGTAACTGCATCTTTTTTTTTTGTAGTATAATTAAATTCTTTTATTGTTTTTGATCCACAAGAAGGGCACTTGCTTGGAAAATTAAATTTTTTACTATTTTTTTTCCTTTTACTTTTGTCCACATATAAAACTTGCGGAATAACATCTCCAGCTCTTTGAACACATATTGTGTCACCAATTCTGATATCTTTTCTATTTATTTCATCCTCATTATGAAGTGTTGCATTTGAAACAACAACGCCCCCCACATTTATAGGCTCAATTTTTGCAACTGGAGTTAGGGCCCCAGTTCTACCAACTTGAATTTCTATATTTTTAATTACGGAAAATCCTTTTTCTGATGAAAATTTATGTGCAATTGCCCATCTGGGAGAGTTAGAAATAAAACCTAATCTGTTTTGTAATTTTAAACTATCAACTTTATAAACAAGCCCGTCTAAATCATAATCAATCATCGATCTTTGCGTTTCTATAGTTTTGTAATTTTTTTCTATCTCCTCAAGTGTGCTAACAATTTTATTTAAAGGATTGGTATTAAATCCCCAAGTTTTTAATAAAGATAAATATTCAGATTGTTTTTCAAAATTCGCTGGTTCAACAATTCCAAAACCGTAAGCAACAAATTTTAATGGAATTTTTTTTGTTACATTATGATCTTTTTGTCTTAAGGAACCTCCTGCGGCATTTCTAGGATTTGCAAATTTTTTATCTATTTTTTTGAAATCAAATTTAGATATATAAACCTCACCTCTTACTTCTAAAATTTTTGGTAATTTTTTTGCATCAATTCTTTTTGGAATATCATTTATCGTTTTGAGATTATTTGTTATGTCCTCTCCAGTTTTTCCATCCCCTCTAGATAATCCAAGAGTAAAAATTCCATCAATATATTTTAGCGATGCTGATATACCATCAATTTTTGGCTCTGCAGAAAAAGTTATTTTTTGATCATCTTTTATATTTAAAAAATTTTTAATTTTTTTTATAAAATCTTCAATATTATCTAAAGAAAAAGCATTCGAAAGAGAAAGCATTTGTACTTCGTGTTTAACTTTTTTAAATTTGCCTGAGGGTTTATAGCCGATTTTACTACTAGGAGAGTCTTTGTGCTTTAAATGTTTATATTTTGTTTCTAGATCTAAAATTTCTTTTTTTATTTCATCATAAATTTTATCTGGTACAACAGGATTATCTTTATCAAAATATGCTTTATCGTATTTTTTAATCTTTTTAATTTTGTTTAAATAAACTTTTTCTATTTCCTTATTTTTCATTTATTTTTAAAACAATTTTTTTATTGTTCTTCTAACTAAGCCTAATTCTTTTTTTTCATCCCTTAACTTTATCGGTCTATATTTTTTATTAAAAACCTTATAACTTTGTTCATACCAAGCGCTTGAGGCATAATTGTATCCAAGTATTGAAGCCGCTTTTTTTGCTTCATCTACAAGACCTATCTTGTAATAAACTTCAACAAGTCTATGTAAAGCTTCTTCGATAAAAACTGTTCTATCATATTTATCAACAACGAGTTTGAGTCTATTAAGTGCTGGGATCCATTTTTCAGTTTGCATATAATATCTTGCAATAGACATTTCCTTAGCCGCTAATTGATCTTCTATTAAATCTAGTTTAAATCTTGAGTCTGTGGCATAGTCTGTGTCGGGAAATTCAGATACAATAAATTCAAATTTTTCTTTAGATTTAAGTAGAGGTTTTAAATCTTTTTTTTCATCTAATATTTGTTCATAATAACAAATTGCTATAAGAAAATGTGCATAAGGTATATTTTTATCAGCAGGGTAATTGTTTATATGTCTTTCAAATGCAAAAATACTTTGGACATATGCGTTTCTTGTATAATCTGCATAGGCTGCTAATAAACTAGCTTTTGCTGCCCATTCAGTTTGGGGCAATAAACTTTCAACTTCTTTAAATTTTTTTGCTGCATAAAATGCATCACCCTTTTTTAAGGCTGTAACAGCTTCTGCGTATACTGTTACTGCTAATTCTTCATTTGTAGGTTCTACCTCTACATTATCAATCTTTGCGCAAGAAAAAGTTATGAACGCAAATAAAGTAATAGCTAAAATTTTTTTAAACATTTAGATAAGATAACATTTAATATTTTACCAAAATATTAGATTTTTACAATTTTCTTAATATTAAATAGAATTACGCATTAACAGCTAGTGATCTTGTATTGTTGCTGTCTTTGCTGGCTTTTTCTTTTTCATTAAAGCTCTCAAGCTTCCAGTTTTGATCGTTTGAGAAAAACTTAATTAATAATTCGTTAGTAAGCTGGTGTCCACCTTGTGATGTTTTTATATGACCAAAAAAACGATAACCTGAAAGCATTAAATCGCCTATACAGTCTAATATTTTATGGCTTACAAATTCGTCTCTGGATCTTAAACCATTATCGTTTAATATTTTGTTGTCCTTAACAACTACAGCATTTTCCAAAGAACCTCCTTTAGCCAATCCTAAACTTCTTATTTGATCAATATCTTCATATAAACAAAATGTCCTTGAATTATATATTGAAGCAAAGTCGCCATCGCTTAACTTAAATTTTTTTCTTCTAGTTCTTATTAAGGGATTTTTATAAACTATTTCGAAATCAATTATTAAATCTTTATCTAGAGGTTCAATTGAAATAAATTTAGGTCCATCTTTTATTTCAATTTTTTTAAGAACCTTTATAAATTTTTTGGGACTACTTTGTTCCTCCGTTCCGTAAGTACGGATAGCTTCAACAAAATCAAAAGCTGAGCCATCTAATATTGGAACTTCCGGTGCATTAATTTCTACTAAAACATTATCAACTCCTTCAAGATAGAATGCTGCCATTAAATGTTCAATTGTAGAAACTGATGTTCCGTGCGAATTTTTTATTTTTGTACAAAGTATAGGTGCATGAACATTGCTATATTTTGCCTCTATTATATTTTTGTCAGAATCTATATCTACCCTCTTAAAAATTATTCCTGTATTTGGAGCTGATGGCTTTAAACAAATATTTACTTCGGTTCCGTTATGAAGCCCTACTCCTTTAAAATCAATAGACTCTTTAATTGTTTTTTGTAAGTTCATACTCACTAAAGTTTTACAAAAGGCTAGAAATTCTTGAAATACAAATTATGTTACTAAAAAATACAAGAAAATATTTAAGGATTATCCAAAAATTTTAGCAAAAAAACCTTTTTTATCACCACTTTTATTAACACCCTGCGGTATAGCCTCTGTTTCCCAGCCACTTTGTATAATTTTAGACGCTCCTAAACATGAATTAAAAATGTCATAGGAATTTTCTTTTTTATGGTCTTCATTTTTTTTGTCCAATTTCTTTACGTTTAATTTTAAAAAATTAGAAAAATATATTTCTATATTTTTCAATTGTGACCCACCTCCGGTAATATAAATATTATTACCAAAAATTAACCCTGATGTTGCTATTTGCTTTTTTATCATTTCTAAAATTTCATCTAATCTAGCTTGCAAAATATCACAAATTAAACTTTTACTTAGTTTCCTTGGATTAGATTCTTTAAAATAGTTTTCTTTTAAGTAATTATTTTCATCAAAAATATTTGTATTATTAATTAATGAGTAATCAATATCGTTTTTTATAATTTCTGAATCTTTCATGCTTAATGAGCAAACTTTTGAAATATCTTTCACGATATGATTTATTCCTAATGGTAGTGTCACGGAATGAACTAACGCTAAATTTTTAAATAATCCTAAGCTTATTTTTTCAAAACCAAGGTCTATAAGTATTGAACCAGAATCAAGTTGATCTTCATTTAAAAGTTCTACTCCTAAAGCAAACATAGAGGATATAAATCTCGCTATTTCAATATCACAATCGATAAAAACTTCTTTGATATTTTTTAAGTTATTTTTTGGAGCTGTAACAAAAGTCATTTCATGACTTAAAGCATTTGCATAAATATTTATTGGTTCTTCTATAAATGATTTGCCGTCAACTATATAGTTATGATTAAAAATATGAATTATAGACTGCGTGTCGTCGTTTTGGGTCAATTGTTTTTTTGCGTCCTTCAATAAAAATTCTATATCCTCCTTTTGTATTTTAGTTCCATCAATTTTTTTATTTTTTGAAAATTTTGTACATAAAAATTCTGTTTGTTCAAAAATTACATTTATTTTTTTTAACAAAACTTTTGCTTTTTTTTCAGCTATACTTATGCATGACCTTATTGAGTTAGCAGCTTTGGAAAAATTAACTATTTTACTATTATAAATTCCCTCAGATTTTGTTACGGATGAAGATAATATTTCTAAAACATTATTTGAATTTACTGCAAAAATAACACACTTGATGTTTACTCCACCTAGTTCTATTACTCCTATTAAATTCTCGGAATCCATCTACTCTACTATTATCTTATCATGGATCCTTAAATCAATTACTTTATAATTTTCAAATTCTTTATCATTTAATAGTTCAATAGATTTTTTAATAGCAGCGATAATTTTACTGTCAGGAAATTTGATTATTTTATCATCTAAAAGTTGTAAATCCCACCTACCTACTTCAAAATAATAATAATTTTTAATTTCTTTATATGGAAAATTATTATCTTTTAATTTATTTAAAAAAGCAGAAAAATATTTTTCTGATTTTTTCCCAAAAATATTTGGTAAAGTTTCATAATAATTTAAATCTTCACTATAAATGATTAAATTTGAAGAACTATCTAGGTAATATTTTTTTTCTTTTTTTGTTGTTATTGCTATAGGAACAGTTTCAAAAATCTCTATTAATATAGTATCAGGATATTTTTTTTTCACCTGAACTTTTTCTAAAAAATTAATATCTTCAAGAGGATTCTCTATATCTTTTTTATTAATTGTAAGAATATTTTTTTTATATATTTTATTTAATTTTTGTGTAATTATTTCTTTACTTATCAGCCTAGTATTACTTACTTCAATTTTCTTTATTATAAAAAAATTTGTATTGCTTTTAGATGATGAGTTTAAATTATTTGGAGTATATGTGGTTAGTGTAATAAATAATATTATTAAAAAGATTATTTTATAAGTTTTTTTCATCTATTAATACTTGCATCTTTGAGCATCCAAATAACTAAATCTCCGAAACTAATTCCGCAGTGTTTTGCTATTTCCGGAACAAGCGAAAGTTTTGTCATTCCGGGTTGGGTATTAAGTTCTAATAAATAAAATTTATTATTAAAAAATCTGAAATCTGATCTTGTAACGCCTCTGCATTTTAATAATTTATGCGCTTTTTTTCCTAAACTAAGAACTTCTTTGTATTTTTTTTTGTTAAGTTTTGCAGGCATTATATGTTTTGTTTTTGCTTGGTTTGAATACTTTGCTTTATAGTCATAAAATAATCTCTTTGGTTCTAATTCAATTGCACCTAGAGCCTTTTCGCCCATAACGGCCACTTGAATTTCCCTGCCTGGAATATATTTTTCAACAATAATCTTTTCGTATTTCTTATTAAGTTTTTTATAATTTTTTAAAAAACTAATCTTATTTTTACATATATAAACTCCTAAGCTAGATCCTTCGTTAATAGGTTTTATAACAATTGGAAAATTAATTTTTTTTAGTTTCATTTTTTTACTAATTTTTTTTTCCTCATTCTTTTTTAAAATAAAATATTTTGGAACTTTTAAATTATTTCTTTTAAATATTAATCTAGAAAGTTCTTTATCCATTGCTATGCTTGAAGATAAAACGCCTGAATGAGTGTATGGAATTTTTAATGTTTCTAAAATACTTTGCACAAAACCGTCTTCCCCGTACTTTCCGTGAAGTGCATTAAATACTTTTTTGGGCCTTAATTTTTTTAATCTTTCAACGAAAAATCCTCTTGCATCTATTTCTTCAACTTTAAAACCTTTTTTTTTTAATATTTTTAAACAAGCCCTCCCTGATAAAAAACTTATTTCTCTCTCGTCAGATAAACCTCCCATTAATACGGCGATAGTTTCCTTCATAATTTTTTTCCAATTATTTGAAGCTCTAGTTCCAAATTTATTCCTGTTTTTCTTAAAACTTTGTCTTTAACCTTATTAATTAGATTTTCAAGATCTTCGGACTTTGCTTTTCCTTTATTTACAAAAAAATTACAGTGTTTTTCTGAAATATATGCATCTCCAATTTGCATACCAGCGCAACCAGAATTTTTAATTAATTCCCACGCTTTTTTATTTGGTGGATTCTTAAAAGTGCTACCACAAGTTTTTATTTTTGATGGTTGAGTTTTGTCCTTTTGACTCTTTAAATTTTGTGTCTTATTTTTTATTTCGTCTTTATTCGTATTTGAACCTTTTAATGTTGCGCTTATAAAAATTAAACTTTCATCTAAATCACAATTTCTATAAGTAAACTTAATATCTTTTGAATAAATTATTTTTATTTTTCCATTTAAGTCCATTGCCTGCACAGATGTAATAATTTTGGAAATTTCTTCACCGTAGCATCCAGAGTTCATTCTAATAGCTCCTCCTATTGTTCCTGGTATACAAGAAAGAAATTCTAGTCCTGAAATGGAATTTTCTAAAGCAAAGTTTGAAACTGCTTTGTCTAATGCTGAGGCTCCTGCAACAATAGTATTTTTGTTAAAAAGTGATATATGAGAAAAGGATTTATCTAACTTAATTACTACACCCTCAAAACCGCCATCTCTAATTAAAATGTTAGATCCTGCGCCTAATACTTTTATTTCTTTAATACCTTTAATTTCTCTTAAAAAATAAGATAGTTCATTTATATTTTTTGGTTTAAATAACACAAACGCAGGACCTCCGAGATTGAACCAAGACAACTTTGAGAGATTTTCATTAAAACTTATTTTTCCAGAAATTTTTTCTTTTATATTTTCTATCTGCGCTGTTATATTCATTTTAATCTGTTTCCTATTTCCCTAATCCAATTTGATATACTTCCAGCTCCCATGCAAATGACCATTTCGTCATTAAATAAATTTCTTTTTAAATAACTTTCTAATTCATTTTTGTTATAAATATTTATTACTTGAGTATTTGATTTTTCGGCAATTAATTTTGAAAAATTTTTTTGATTATAATTATATTTTAACTTTTCTCCTGCTGAATAAACAGGGCACAATAAAACTTCATCACTAAAGTTGAACGATGAAGCAAAATCAGTTTTAAGTATTTTTAACCTTGAATATCGATGTGGCTGAAAAACACAAATTATTTTTCTATTTCTATTAACTTGTCTTACGCTACTTAGAACTGCTCTAATTTCTGTAGGGTGATGAGCATAATCGTCGTAAAATTCTTTTTTTCCTATAGAAAAAACCTTGGTAAATCTTCTTTGAATTCCTGAAAATTTTTTCAGTGCTTTTTTTATTATATCAATTTTAATTCCGATGTTTGAGGCTAATGCAATTGCTGCTGTAGCATTTTTAATATTATGATCACCTAATAAGTTTACGTGAATATTTTTTATACTTTTTATTTTATTTTCTTTTGATTTTATTTTTAGATCAAATATTGAATGATTTATTTTTTTATTTATGTTAATTATTTGGTAGTTTGATTTCTTTTGAAATCCATATGTTAGAAAATTAATTTTTTTACACCTCTTAACTAAAGCTTTTAAGTTTTTATCATCAATGCAAATTATTGATTTTCCTATTGAGGGTGTTTTTTCCATAAATGACTGAAAACTGTCTTTAAGCTTTGAAAAGCTACCATAATGATTTAAATGTTCTTTATCTAAATTAGTAATAATAGAATAAGTAACTGGTAATTTTAAAAAACTGCCGTCTGATTCATCGGACTCTATTACCGCCCAATCTCCTTTGCCAAGTTGAGCTGTATTTTTAAGAGAATTTATTATACCTCCATTTATAACTGTAGGATCTAATCCAGATTCTACTAAAACATTTGCGATTAATGATGTTGTGGTTGTTTTTCCATGAGACCCTCCCACAACTATATTTTTTTTTAAAGTAACAATATTAGCCAACATCTCTCCTCTTGTAAAAATTGGAATTTTTTTATTTTTTGCAGCTATTATTTCTCTATTATTTTTTTTGATAGCAGAAGAAATTACAACCATGGTTGCTTTTTTTATATTTTTTTTATCGTGACCTATGCTAACTTTAATTCCTGACTTAACCAGTCTATCTGTATTTTTGCTGCTATTTGCATCGCTTCCTTGAACAGTAAAACCCATATTTTTCATTATTTGAGCCAAACCACTCATTCCTATTCCTCCTACACCGATAAAATGAATTATTTCATTGCTTGCAATATTAATTTTCATTTTTAAAAATACCTTTCACTATATCTTCCACTTCTCTATATGCATTTTTTCTATAACTTTCGGTAATGCTATTTTTCATACTTTTTAATTTACTTTTATCAAGAATAATTTCATGTATTAAATTAAATAAAATCTTATTATTTAAACCGGACTCCTCAATTAGCCAACAATAATTTTTTTCACTAAAGTATTTAGCGTTTAGGTATTGATGATTATCCGTTGAAAATGGGTATGGTACTGCAATAAATGGTGTGCGAGTGTAAATAAGTTCACCTAATGTTGATGCTCCACATCTTGAAATAGCTAAATCTGTAGATAAAAGTAAACTTAATATATCTTTTTCAAATTCAAAAATATTGCTTTTTATTTTATTTTGTCTGTAAAAATCTGATAGTGAATTTTTTTGATGTTTTAAGCACTGCTGATTAATCTCTATATCAAACCCCTTGTCCTTGATCATTTTCATAACTGGTGGAATAATTTTTCCAAAATTTACCGCTCCCTGACTGCCTCCTAAAATTAAAATTGAAAAATTTTTTTTATCTTTTTCTTTTTCTGTTGAGCAACTTATAAAATTTTCTTCCAAAATAGGGCCCACTTTATGAACCAAATTCAAATACTTATTGGGAAGATTAACCGGCTCAGTAAATGCAACTATTAACTTTTTAATTTTAGGTAATAAATATTTATTTGTTCTGCCTAATATTAAATTAGGTTCATAAACTACTAATGGGCAATTAAAGAATCTTGAAGTAAATGAAATTGGAAATGAAACATACCCGCCAAATCCTATTATTAAATTAGGTTTTTCTTTTTTTAAAATAAAGAAAGATTTAATTATTGAATATAAAATTACAAATAAAGAAAATATTTTTCTTATTAAATTTTTATTAATAGGAGTATCTGCTGAAATAATATAAGATTTAAATTTAGGATGGTCTGTAATAAAATTCTTTCCTTTATAATCGGTAACCAAAGTAATATCGTATCCCTTTTTGGAAAGATATTTCATTAAATTAATAGCTGGAAATATATGTCCGCCAGTTCCACCAGAAGCAAAAATAATTTTCTTATTCATTGTTCGAATCTCTTAAAACATCCTTTCTGGTAAAGTTAAGAATAATTCCGGAAACTATTGCGCTTCCTATAAGTGATGAGCCACCATAACTTAAAAATGGCAGTGTCATTCCTGTTGTTGGAAGCAGTCTCGCATTAACACCGATATGAATAAAAGCTTGTGTTATAAGTAACGATAAAAGTCCAATTAAAGTTAACTTCAAAAATTCGTCGTTTATAACAAAAGTTTTTTTTAAAACTCTGTAACTTATATACAAAAAAATAATTATTATAAATAAAACAAATAATGCCCCGAACTCCTCTGATATTACTGCTACTATATAATCTGTATGAGCTTCAGGAACTTTGTCTTTAAGTATTCCTTCTCCCATTCCTTGGCCAGTCAGACCTCCTTGTTTAATTGCGTCTAAAGCTTTCTGGGATTGAAAATTATCTCCTTCTCTTGGGTTAAAAAATGTTTGTAATCTAGAAAAAATATAACCAAACTTAGAAGGTAAAAAATAAATTAAGCCTATAAATATAGTTATAGTAATTAATCCTAAAATTATTAAAATGAACATGTTAAACCCAGATACAAATATCATAGCTAGCCAAGACAGTATTAATAATAAACTTTGTCCAAGATCGGGCTGGTTAACTAATAATACAATAATTATAAAGAGACTAAAAAATGAAATTAAATACCTATTATGAATGCTCATGTTATCATTAAGAATAATAGTTTTTGCAACAAAAAGTATGAACAAGGGTTTCACTAGTTCAATTGGTTGAAATCTAGGTAAAAATAAAAATTGAATCCATCTTTTTGATCCTTTTACCTCAACCCCTATTAAGGGAACTAAAAAAAGAAAAACTATTGAAATGATAAAGAAGGGAGTCAGTAGTTTTATTATCTTTTTGTTTTCCTGAATTGAAATAAAGATTAACAAAAAAAGCGAAATTAAAACAAAAACAAAATGTTTAAGAAACAAATAATATGTTTCTTTATTTAATTTTTCACCAACAAGTGAAGAAGTAGATGCAAATGAAAAAAATAAACCTAATAAAAAAAGAAAAATAAAAGATAGCAAAATTTGTTTATCAACATTTCTCCACCATTTTGCAAAATTACTTGTATTTTCTCTACTAAAATTAAACATTTAATTTTTTTAATTTAGAAATAATAATATTTTTAAAATAATTTCCTCTTTCCTCAAAATTTTGAAATTGATCATAAGAAGCTGCTGCAGGGCTTAGTAAAATAGTAAATTTTGTGTCTTTGTTTTTTTTAATATCAATTAAAATGTCATTGATTGCATTTTTAATATTGTACGATTTTTTATAAGATAGATTTTTTTTAATTTTTTTTATAAAAAAGTTAATTGTTTTTCCTACTACGTATGCCCTTACTATTTTGTTAGACACTTTTTTTAAATCAAATTTATCTTGATATTTAGGAAGGCCTCCAAGAATCCAGTAAATTTTTTTATAATTCATTAAAGATTGTAAAGACGCGTTAAAACTTGTAGCTTTTGAATCGTTCACACAATTAAACTTATTTTTAGAAAATATCAGCTCTTGACGGTGCGGAAGTCCTTTAAAGCTATTTAATGCTTTTAATATTGTTTGATCCTTTATATTAAAATTTTTACTTATTTTGTAAGCAAATGCTAAGTTTTCTTTATTTCCTTTGCTTTTAAAATAAGAATTTTTTAGATTTTTTAATAAATGTTTATAGCTATTCTCATTTACTAAAATTAATTTTGATTTTAATTTTTTAAATTTAAAGATTTTTTTTATATTTTTTGAATAGTTATTGTTTGAATTTAAATAAGAATAATCGTTAATATCTTGTCCATAAAATATTTTAGATTTAATTTTTGTGTAATTTAACATGCTTTTATGTCTTTCTAGATGATCAGGAAAAATATTTAATATAGCTGCATGTTTAGATTTAAATATCTTTGAATATTGCAACTGATAGGAAGATACTTCTAAAATTATTAATATTTTTTTTTTATTTATTTTTAAATTTAATATTGGATTTCCAATATTTCCAGCCGTAATAGCATTATATCCTGCAGTTTTAAAAATTTTTTCTATCAATTTACAAGTAGTTGATTTTCCATTTGTCCCTGTTATTGATATAATTAATGAATCTCTATTTATTTCAAAAAAAAGATCTAAATCCGTTATAATTTTTTTTGAATTATTTTTTAAAAAATTTTTAATTTTACATTTATCAATATTTATTCCGGGACTTATCACTATAAAATCAATTGAATTGCTTTTTGTCCAAAATTTACCTAATTTAAAATTTAAATTTTTTGCTTTTTTTCTTGCTGTTTCATTATCATCCCAACATAAAATTTTAGCTTTTAATTTTTTAAGAGTTTTTGCTGCTGAAATTCCCGTTTTTCCTAATCCATATATGCCAACTATTTTATTCTGATATTTTTTTAATGTGATCATTCACTATCTCAATTTGAGTGTAGCTAAACCTACGAGAGCAAGAATGATAGATATAATCCAAAATCTAATAACTACAGTTGACTCGGCCCATCCTTTTTTTTCAAAATGATGGTGGAGTGGAGCCATCTTGAAGACTCTTTTGCCGGTAAGCTTATAAGATAAAACTTGAATTATAACTGAAGCAGTTTCTAAAACAAACAAACCGCCTACTATGGCTAGTACAATTTCATGTTTTGAAATTATGCTTATTGCACCCAATGAACCTCCTAAAGACAGGGAGCCTGTATCGCCCATAAAAATTTTTGCAGGCGGAGCGTTATACCATAGAAAACCTAAACAGGATCCAACTATGGATCCACAAAAAATGGAGGTTTCGCCGACGTCAGCGATATAAGGTATCTGTAAATATTCTGAAAAAACTGTGTTACCAACTACATAACAAATTAAAGTAAATGATAAAGCAACTAACATAACAGGTACAGTTGCTAAACCATCTAAGCCATCGGTTAAATTAACTGCATTAGAAGATCCTACAATTATAAAAATAGCAAAAGGTATAAAAAATAAACCTAAATGAAGAACTAAATTTTTAAAAAAAGGAAAATAAAGATTTTTTAAATGTTCAGAATCTCCAAATTGAATCAACAAAATAACTGCAATAAATGAAAGGACAATTTGAGAAATTATTTTCATTCCGGATGATATACCTCTAGAATTATTACGTTTTATTTTTAAATAATCATCAATTGCACCTAATAAACCAAAACTAGTAACAACCATTAATAAAACCCAAACATATGAGTTGCTTAAATCAGCCCAAAGCAAAGTACCGAACAAAATACCTATTAATATCAGAACCCCGCCCATTGTTGGTGTTCCTACTTTTTTAACAATATGATCAATTGGGCCATCCTCTCTTATAGGGCCAGTAATTTTATGTGACTCAATAAATTTTATAAAAGGCGCTCCAATTAAAAATACAATTAACATTGAAGACATAACGGACAAGCCAGTTCTAAAAGTCAAATACCGGAAAACATTTAATATAGAAAATTCTTCAACCCAGGAAATTAAAAAACTATATAGCACTTGAATTGCTCCTTTTTATATTTTTTGCAAAAGCGTTTAAGCCTGTTGCATTTGATCCTTTTATCATAAGTAAATCTTTATTGTGTATAATTTTACCTAAGTGATTATATACAGCCTTAGGATTATTAAATATTTTACCCTTTTTTTTATTAGATATACGAGCAAAAGTATCTCTTATCAGTTTTCCATAAACATAAACTTTATCAATATCACTTTTATTAATTATTTTTGATAGTGTAAAATGTAATTTTTTAGCTTTTTTTCCTAATTCTAACATATCTCCCAAAATAACTATTTTTCTTTTTACTTTCTTTCTACTGAAATTATTTAGATTGTTAATTGCTGATAGCATAGACAATGGATTTGCATTGTAGCTTTCGTCCATTAATATAAATTTTTTATTAAATTTTTTTATTAGTTTAATATCTCCCCTACCATCAGGTACTTTAAATTTAGTGAAATTATTTCTCATTTTTTTTAAATCAAGATTAAAAATTTTTAATATTAATATACAAGCCATTATATTGTATAAAAAATTATTACCATTATATTTTGAATTTAAATAAAAAATTTTATTATTTAAATTTAATTTAATTTTATAAAAATTAGAAATTTTTTTAGATTTTAAAAATCTTATATTTGCATTTTTTTTTAAACTAAAAGAAAATACCCTAATTCCCCTTTTTTTAGCTTTTTCTGATAAAAAATTATAAAAACTATCATCCCTATTTAATATAACGCTACCTTGATCCACTATATTATCTATGATTTCAGATTTAGCCCTTGCTATATCTTTTAATGTTCTAAAGTTTTTAAAATGTGCTCCCGAAATATTAGTAATCACTCCAATTTCTGGCCTTACTATTTTTGATAAATTGTATATTTCCCCTTTTTTGTCCATACCAAGTTCAAACACGCCAAATTCATCGTCATTTTTTAAATTTGAAACACTAATTGGTACACCAAATTTATTATTATACGAAAAAGGAGAATAATGAACCTTGCCATATGTTTTTAATGTAAAACTTACTAAATTTTTTAATGTAGTTTTTCCGGCACTGCCCGTAATTCCAATAATCTTTGCTTTTGAATTATTTCTAATTTGTTTCGACAAATCACTTAAACAAGATAGCGTATTATTAACTTTTAAAATTTTATTGTTTGGAATTTTCTTTATTTTTTTATTTACAACTAACTTAATCGCTCCTTTTTTTAATGCTTCTTTAGCATAAAGGTGCCCGTCAATTTTTTTTCCCTTTATGGCGAAAAATATATCTTTTTTTTTAACTGCTTTTGAATTTATTGCAACTTTATTATAGTTTAAATCAATAAGTTTATTTATTTCTTTTTTATTAATATTTTTTGAAATATGCCAATTACCTTCTTTAATTATTTTTTTTATTACTTCTTTATCTGAAAAATTTATAATTTTTTTTCCATAATCTTGAGTTGACTCATGACCTTTGCCTGCAACAAGAAGCACTTCGTTAGGTTTTAATTCTTTTACAGCTTCATATATTGCGGTTTTTCTATTCCCAATATTTTTTGCAACTTTTTTACATCCCCTAATAATTTCTTTTCTAATTTTTTTAGGATTTTCATTTCTTGGGTTATCATCAGTTATAAAAACTTTTCTACAATATTTTTTTGCAATTTTACCCATCTTTAATCTTTTGGCTTTATCTCTTTCTCCTCCGCATCCAAAAACTATTAATATATTTTTATTAAATTGTTTTTTTAATGCTATTAAGCTTTTTTCTAGAGCCTCGGGGGTGTGAGCAAAATCAACAATAATATCAGAATTATTTTCTAATTTAGCAACACATTCTAGTCTGCCAGAAACAGGTTTAATATTTTTAACCTGCTTAAAAATTTTACTTTCATTTAATCCACATTTTAATGCAGCTACTATTGCCATAAGCAAATTTTTAATTTGAAAAAATCCTAAAAGTGGAACTTCTAAGTGATATTTTTTCGATTTGTACAAAATTTTTATTATCTGTTTATTATCTTTATAAGAATGATTTAATAATCTTAAATCGCCTGATTTTGTGCCGATTGTAATTTTCTTTAATTTTTTATTTTTTATAATTTTTTTTATTTTTTTAAATTCCCTATTATCTTCATCAGTTATTATAAAAGAATTTTTTTTTAATATTTTTTTAAATAAATACATTTTTGAATTAAAATATGATTTAATATTTTTATGATAATCCAAATGGTCATGACTTAGATTTGTAAATATTCCTACTTTAATATTTATGTTGTCTATTCTATTTTGATGCAAACCATGGCTTGAAGCTTCTAAAATAACATTATTAATATTTTTTTTTCTTAAAATTTGAAGATTCTGATGTAAAGATAAAGGATCTAAAGTTGTAAGATTTGTTTTTTTTTTATATTTTTTTGAAACTACACCTAACGTTCCTATTGATGCGGCTGGCATATTATTTAAAGTTAATATTTGATAAAAAAAATCTGCTACTGACGATTTGCCATTTGTACCGGTTATCGCAACTATAAATTTTGGTTTTTCTTTATAAAAGTTTGAACATGCCTCTGAGAGACTTTTTCTAACATTCGAAACTTTTATTATATTGGTTTTCGAAGACTTTGTTTTATCTTTATTATTTGTAATAATAACTGAAGCTCCTTTGTGAATTGCTTCACTTATAAATTTACTACCCGTTTTGTTGTTTCCTTTAATAGCAAAAAAAATATCTCTTTTTTTAACTTTTTTACTATTAAAACAAATTCCACTTATGGATATTTTTTTATATTTATTACCAATAGTTTTTAGAAGACTTCCCAAATACATGTAAAATTATTTTGAAGCTTGTAAGTTATTTATGGCTAAAATAGGACCAATTTTTTCTATAATTTTGCCAGCAACTACTACAGTATTCCAGCCTGAAGTATTTCTCATCTCCCCCTTATGTTTGTAACCGTTTGGAAACTCATACACATAATTTGGAGCGGGCTTGGGTTCATCTAATATTACTAAAAGAACATACTTTGGTTTAGTTGTAGGAAAAATAGACACAAAGGTATTTATTTTTTTATCAGAATAAACTCCGTTAATTGATTTTAGAGCAGTTCCTGTTTTGCCGCCTATATCATAACCTTCAATATTTGCAAAATTTGCAGTACCTTCTTTATTTACTACAACTTTTCTTAAAATAGAGTTAACGGTTGAGCTTGTTTTTAATGAAATAATTTGCTCTTTTTCATTTTCTTTATACAAATTACCGTCTTTAAACAAAATTGTTGGTCTAATTTTAAAGCCTCCATTACTTATAACTGCATAAGCGTTGGCTAATTGCAAAGGCGTTGTTGTTATCCCGTGGCCAAAAGAGGCAGTAGCTAATTTACATTTTCCCCACCTAAATGACAAAGGTGTGCCTATTTCTTCTAAATCAAATTTAATCTTTTTAAAAAGATCCAATGAATTTAAAAAACTTTTATAATTTTCAACGCCAACTTTTTGGGCAATTCTTATTGACCCTATGTTTGATGATCTAATTAAAATTTGCTCAGCACTTAAGTTTTTGGGTAGTTTATCATGCTCGGTAATTTTTCTTCCAGCACAATATATTTTATCCTCCAAATCTTTAAATATTGTATCCTTTTTAATCACTTGATTTTCTAGTCCAGCAGCTAAAGTAAATGTTTTAAAAACTGATCCTAACTCATAAACACCTTTGGTAATTTTGTTTGTATAAACATCTTCGGTTATTGATTGCCTCTTATTTAAATCATAGTCCGGCAATGATACCATTGATAGTATATCGCCGTTATTTACATTCATAAGAAAAGCGGCACTTCCAATTTGTTTAAAATTTGCTTGTGCTTTTTTTAATTCTTCCCTTATTATGTATTGTAAATTTGAATCTATAGTTAGTTTTAACGATGAGTTAATATTTTTTTTACTTTTTAGTCTTTGATCAAAGAATTTCTCTAATCCAGAAATTCCATTATTGTTATCGTCTATTTGTCCCAGAACATGACTAAAAAGATCTTGTTGAGGATAAATTCTTATCTGTTTTTTTTCAAATAAAATTGATTTATCTCCTAATAACCAAAGCTTTGTTCTTTCTTCTTCTGTAAGTCTCTTTTTTATGTAAAAAAAATTATTATTAATTAATTTTTTTTTAATACTTTCGCTATCTATATCAGGAAGAATAAGTCGCAAATTAATTAAAAGTTTTTTCTTATCTTTGACCAGTTTGGGTCTTATTCCAGCTGAATAAATATCTATATTTCTTGCAAGAATTATTCCATTTCTATCAATAATATCAGCTCTTTTTTTTTCGAAGTATTTATTTATTTTCTCTGAATTTAAATCTTTTTCAGGATATAGAGAAAGATATATTATTTTTATACTAAAAATTAATATTAAACTTAAAAAAATATAAAATAGAAACGAAACTCTACTAGGCAAAATCTTTATTGATTTGTCACTAAATTTATCAAAAATATTTTCTGATTCTAAATAATCTTTAAAAAAAAAAACTTTTTTGCTTTGAAGATTTTTTTTTAATTTTGTTCATCAATCATTATCTGCCCGG
>MDTG01017494.1_pt1 | contig 27169 bp, 23 predicted proteins | sample 811421 | NCBI WGS metagenome assembly MDTG01 (sample SAMN05326645, study PRJNA326480) | marine metagenome | isolation source: seawater | place: Pacific Ocean: South East | collected 2011
CCGCGATCGCGATCGGAAGCATGAGCGAGCCAATGAGCGCACGTTCTCCCGCGATGTCATTAGCTGAAGATGCGATAAAAAATCCCAGCATCATCGCTCCAGCGTCTCCCAAAAAGATCCGCGCTGGATTAAAATTATAAACCAGAAAGCCCGCAACAGCTCCAATCATAATAATGATAAAAGCAGAATCTCTCCAGTTTCCGTTACTCCAAGCGATCGCTAAAATCATGGTGAGGCTCACGATCACGAGGCCTCCGCATAAACCATCCAAGCCATCGATCAAATTAAAGGCATTGATCAAGGCAACACACCAGATCACGAAAATGACCCACGCCGCCACACGGGGAAGCTCAAAGCCAGCGATAAAAAATCCCTCGGGATAGTAGATATAACAAAAAACCGCCGACGCAATAGCCTGCCCTGCCAACTTCACCAGCGGCTTAAGGCCAGCCCGATCATCGATAAAGCCAACCAAAATCAAGATCGCGCTCGAGATCGTCCAAGCAATATTTTTGGTGCCGTGAAGGCCAACAAATAAATTTGGGAAAATGGCATCAGCGACCCAAAGGACGATGAGAAAGGCCATCCAAATTGCCAATCCCCCGGCACGAGGGATAGGAGTCACATGAACCCTCCGCTCATCAGGCTCATCCATCAGCCCGAGACGCGGCCCCACCGCGATGAAGATTTTCGTAAAAATCATCGAGAAAAAAAACGCCGTTGCGATGAAGGCAACGGCGTAAATGGGGGTCAGATTATTCATTCTTCTGGGGAAAAGATACCTTCGCAGAGTTTGATGTCTATCTAGCTTTATTAGTTTATAATATATTCATACCGCCTGTTTTACCCGTTTTGAGGATATTTATATACAACCGCTTGCTCCTTAATTTTGAATTAAGCGATTAAGCCCAATAAATTAAACGGGACGCAAGACTGTGGTTTGAAAAACTTAAAGATGAACTCTCTAGGGATATCGGGAGTTAACCCTTCAATCGAGCCCATAATAGAAGAACCAACACCCAGAAAACTGGGTTGAGCAAAAAGTGGGAAATCTTGGAGAGATAGAAAAAGTTTCAAATTTTAAACTTACCCGGCAAAAACACCTGCAAAATCAAGAACGACCTTCTCCGGCGTAGGGCTCAACTCCTTAAATTCTCGGTGTGCGACGAGGAACGCAACGACATCGGCTTGATCGAACGCGTCTTGATAGCTTGTCATTTTAAAGACACTGTGACGCTCGATGTTTGGTTCAGTAATGAAGTAATCCTTACCACCAGAAGCCTGAATGACCTTCTGAACGATATAGGTGGCAGGTGATTCTCTAAGGTCGTCAATGTTGGGCTTAAACGCCAACCCCATCAGAGCGACTTTCGGTTTCCTTCCGTGCTGCAACTCAAACTGAAGTGCCTCGTTTTTAATTTTTTCTGCACACCAAAATGACTTGTAATTGTTGATCTCACGGGCTGTGCCAATGATTTTCGACTCCATCGGATACTCAGATACAATGAAATAAGGGTCGACCGCAATGCAGTGGCCTCCCACACCACTTCCGGGCTGTAAAATATTGACCCGGGGGTGTTTGTTGGCCAACCGGATCAATTCCCATACATCAATGTTTGCTTTGTCACAAATAAACGATAGCTCGTTGGCGAATGCAATCTGAACGTCCCTAGATGAATTCTCCACCAGCTTACATAGCTCGGCAGTTCGCGCATTCGTCGCATGAAGCTCGCCCTCCACAAAACGCCTGTAAAATTCCACAGCCTTTTCGGTAGAGGCATCGTCCAGACCACCGATCACCCGGTCATTGTGCACCAACTCGTGCATCACATTACCCGGCAAAACCCGCTCCGGACAATAGGCGATGTGAATTTGCCCTTCCAGCTCTGGCCGCCCAGAATAGATCAACTGCGCCATACTTTCAGTGGTTCCTACTGGAGAGGTGGACTCGATGATGAATAAGTCTCCCGGTTTGAGTAGCTTGAGCAGTGACCGGGTCGCCGCCGCTACGTAGGAGGTATCAGGCTCATTACGGTCCTTGAATGGTGTCGGAACCACGACCAGATAGATATCTGCCGAGGCGGGCTCGGCATTGGCACGAAGCATCCCACTTTCAACTCCCCGCGACACTGCTTTATCCAGCTCTGGCTCGATAATGTGAACCTTTCCTGCATTCACCGTTTCCACAACGTGGGCGTTAATATCGACACCCAGGACTCGCACGCCGCCATTGGCGATCAATGCTGCTGTTGGCAGGCCGATATAGCCCAGCCCCATCATCACAACTTCAGGATCTTGCATTATTTTAATGATTTTAGAAATTCAACGATTCTCTGGCACGCGTGACCATCCCCGTATGGATTATGTAATCGGCTCATCTGAACATAGCGATCGGTATTATCTAGTAGATTCAGGGTCTCATCGATAATCGATTGCTTACGTGTCCCGACTAAGATCACAGTGCCAGCCTCGACGGCCTCCGGTCTTTCGGTGGTTTCACGCGTGACCAGCACCGGTTTCCCCAGACTGGGCGCCTCTTCCTGCACACCACCGCTGTCGGTGATCACCAAATAGGACTGATTCATCACCCAGACAAAGGCTCGATAGGCGAGCGAAGCCATGTATGTATCCTCCGGTCGAGTGCCAAAAAAATAAATAGGTGTTTTTTTCATAATCCCGCTTAATAATGAAATTTGGGATCTCAATTTGCTGCGAGGTATATCAAAGGACATTAAACATTTAGGAACCCTCCCCTAATTTAATTAAGGGAGCTTGATCCCAATTTATCGCTTGATTTGCCCCATCTAAATCGACGAACTGGAATTCATTTAGCCAACGCTCAAGTTTAGATCGACAGTGTTTAATACCAACATAAGACTTAATCTGCCGTGGAATGGATAGCCCAGGAACAACAGGTTGCCCCTGATCGAAGTCTCTTGGGTGGAAGTATGTCATTACGTAGTCAGCTTGGATAGTCCACTTTCGAATAACGTTGTATGGAAGCGACCTAAAATAGCCGCCCCCTGAGAAGATAAAAGGCTTACCGAAAATCCTGTGTGTATTTATCGGGAACTCTTTTAATTTCACACCATTATACTCAATTACCGAAGGTATTGCTAAACCATATCCAGGTAAGCCGCCATGTGCCCTCCCGGCCGGAAAAACCGAGCAATCAGTCGTAATCCCAATCTCATGCAATACTTCAAAAGCCCATAAATTATTTTTTGTAATGCTGAAACCTGGAGCACGAAAAGATTCAACCTTTTTTCCGCTTAGATCCTCTAGCACCTTAACTGACTTTTCTACGTCATTGAAAAAATTTTTACGGTCTTGTTCGTAACTTAATTGGTGTAAATGGGTATGACTACCGATCTCAAACCCGCGTCTAATAAGCTCATGAACGATCCAAGGATTCCTTTCCGCTAGCCAACCAACTACAAAAAAAGTTGCCGACGACTTCGTGTGCTCCAAGATCTCCAAGATTGATTGCAATCCATATTCAATTCTCGAATCAAATTTACTCCACTCTGACACCGACCTCGTTTCTGGATTATCTAATATGTGAAACCACTCTTCTATGTCAAAGGTAAGAATCTTCATTTTTTAAAGTAAGATTTGAAACTGGCTAAATCATTCATTTGAAAAATCGCATCCCCGGCCACCACGTTGACCTCTTTTGAAATCTCAGCTAGACCGAAATCTGAGTAACTATCGGTGAAGAACACGTCAATCTTATCAATGCCATATTCACGTAAAATCTTTTTTTTGGTTAAAGAGTAGCAGTTCAGTGTAAATTCTACCGCCCTTCCTTTGTTGAGAGAATATCTTGATCCGATGACAGTCACGTTACCTGGAAAACAATAATTAAGATAGGATTCAAACGAAGCACTCACTATAAATACCCGGCATTCTTTATTCTCGAAATCAAAATCCGTGAACAGCTTGTTGAATTTAATTTTTGATGAAAATACTTTTGCTCTAGCTTCAATATCCTCAGTTTCCAAACCTCTTAAAAAGAGGTTGAACCCGGCGACTTTTAGTTGATCATTTGATATCACCCTTATTTTTGACAATAACATGCAAAATAAATAAAAGCATATTTTTAGAGGGTAACTGTAGCTTTTGTTAGAAACGTGGATATAGAATGCTAGTAAGGTATCCTTGTAGGTTAGAGTTTTATCAAAATCAAAGACGATTATTTTTTGTCTCATTAAATAGCTTCTTCTTTATTTTTCCTAGATCGAAATATGTTAATATAATAAATCTAATCGACTTAAAAGGAGTCGAATAGGTAAAATTAACATAGCAACATTCTCCTACTCTGCGAACATAACTCAACGAAAGCCTAGGGCTTTTGAAAAACAAAAGAAACTCGTATGGAAAAATCCACCTTAGATATCTGTCGGTGGCAATTGCACTTTCAATGACTCTCTCGCCTTTACATAATCTCAGATAAGAGGCAATCATTTTTGAGTTGTTGAACTCTGATAACAAAATCGACCCCCAAACCCTTGGATTAATCTCTATTATCTTATATTCATTTGTTACACAATCCTTTATAAACTCTATCATAACTAAGCCGGACCAATTTAGTTTTTTGATTATTCTACTCCCGGCAATTTTTATTTTTTGATTTACCTTTGCTACCGACAAAACACTCACCCCGCCCTGCTCGGGAAATGTCTTGATCCTTTGATGGCTGTAAAATGACAAAACCCTTCCTTGGTCACAAAGAAAAAATCCAGCTTCTACCTCTCTAGGGTTATTCATTAACTCTTGAGCAAAGTATTTTTTATAATCAATCGGATGGGATGCAAGATCTTCTTCTGAATGGATATACATAATGCCCTCGGATCCCGTACCGATACGAGGCTTTAGAATCAAAGGTAATTTGAAATTTTTGGCCTTAATTGCTGCCTCCGAATAGAATTTAGGGCAAGGGATATCTGAACCCTCACAAAAACTATTTAACAACTTCTTATCTCTCGACAGATTATAAGATTCTAGTGAAGGTAAGATATACTTAAAATTTCTTATTCCATATTCTTCAACATACTCATAAATTCTTAAGGTGACATTCTCCTCAACCGGATAATAAATGATTTCCTCATCCTTATACTTTTTAGAAATTAAAGTTAAATCCGCGCTGAAGCTATCAAGTCTTAGTAGATAACAATTCTCACTACCGTATACTATAGTCATTTTTTTCAAGTTTCCATCACTCGCAAAGATAATGTCCCCTCGCTCAATACTTCTTGTTAAGATATTTATTAAATCAAATGCTTTTCTTGAGAGGCAATTCGTGATGAGTATTTTCATAGTCGACATTTAATTAAAAACCTTAGCATTCTATCAGCCTGACTTCTTCTATCAAATTTATGACTCAACCTTCTTAGGCCCGCCTCATATTCTTTTAGATCCTTCTCAAATATCATCTTGCAACTTTCGATGAATTCCACCTTGTTTTCCGGCTCGTAGGCGATTCCAGCATTATATTGCTGAAGTATCGCTTTTGCCTCTCCCCTAACGCCCAACAAAATTGGTTTCTCCATTGCCGCGAGCTCAAATATTTTTGAGGGTATCACTTTAGAATATCCTTCGAAGTCTTTCAAATTGACCAATCCACAATCAAAGACGGATAAGACTTCGGGAACCCGTCTTTTCTCAACACTTGGCAAGAGAGTAACATTCTGTAATTTTTGCTCTTTAATGATGGTTGCTACTTCCTTGAACTGCGCTCCAGCACCTACGAAAAGAAAATGAATTTTTTTATTGAAATCAAAAATTTCTTTTGTGCAAGCTAGTATGAAATCTACCCCGTGGCTGATACCTAGGGTTCCAGCGTAACCCACAACAAACTTTTTTTGAAGTCCCAATTTTTGGACCAACTCATTCGACTTTTCCGTTGGCTCGAATAGCAAATTATTTGCGCTATTGTAAACCACCTTGATTTTATCTTCAGGTATTTTGAATCTTTTGATGATGTCTTTTTTAAAGCTTGAGGTGACGGTAATTATCCCGCTCGCAGAATGATAATAACAGCCTTCTATTTTTTCGAGTAGTTTATAAATCAAACTATTTCTTTTTAAGAAGATAATTCCTTCAGGCCAAAGATCTCTTACCTCAAAAAACCAAGGCTTCCGTTTTATTTTCGATATAAAAAATCCTGTTAGGCCAACAAAGAATTGTGGCGAAGTTACAATAAGTGCATCGTAGGATTTTCTCTTTTTAAGCAAAAGATAAATAAACGAACTTATTGCGAAACTAAGGTGGTCTAAGGTCCTTAGAACAAATCCCTTATTGGGTCGAATAAAACTCCATAATCTAACTACCTTGATCCCATCAATAACCTCAGATTTCATCAAAGAATTTTGATAACCATCATAGACCTTACCCTGTGGAAAGTTTGGAAAACAAGTAACTACAGTTACCTCGACTCCGTTTCGCATCCATTCCCTACAGTGATCATGTGTTCTTGACGCTGGAGCGTTACTTTCGGGTGTGAAATTATCTGTGACAAATATTATTCTCATTTTTTCCAGACGATAAAACGACACTCATATTCAGTTGAAGACTCAATCTTGAAAGATTGGGTTAGGTGTTTTTTAAATGGGGAATTTAAGAAGCCCACAAACGAGCGCTCTTCGCAATTATTGAGTTTCAAAATTAATAGATCGTCTATTTAATTTTCTGGGCTACAGCCGAATCAAGAACTACCTTAAGAGCCCAGGCTATAACGATGGTGCCCCCGCAGGCGCATTACCCTCAGGTTGGAATTAATGGGATAAGAAGGTGATTTTCATGCTTTTCCCACTATCGACATTCAAAACATACGTAATTGAAAGCGCCACTCTAGCCTCGTAGAGGTTAAATCATGGCGGACCACTGCTATCGCACGTTCCTGCCTTATTCCAAATTGGGGATACGCATGAGCACGCTCCAACGAAAGCTCACCTGGTCCATCGAGGAAGAGGCCAAAGCGTAAGTCTCCTATGCGGCATTCTACGTTGCGCTTCTGGATTGTCGCTTCCACCTCTGGAGCCAATTGAAACCTGATCGCAACGGATTGACCAGCTCCTCCCCAAACTTGGTCCCGGATTTCCAGGCCCCCATCTTTCCACTCAAAAGCACGACGATGCACTGGTCTACCCTGCAAGTGGGCATAACCGTGATGCTCAGCCTCAAGGAAAAATCCTTGGTCACTTGATTCCCACCGGAGGATCTTAGGGGATACTCGTCGGCCAACTCGAAAACTACTCCATACCTCAACTGAATTCTGTCCTGCGATTTCCAGAGTGCTATGACCCGCGGTGGAACGATCATAAGATCGCTCTTCACCTATCTCGTAGGTCCCGATTCCCGTATCGGTGATCACCCGCTGGCCGCTCATACTCAATTCAATCGAGAGCAGGTCAGCATGGGCGTGCCCCGGCTGGTGGTCCGGGCCCACAGGACCGCTATCGATCACGAGATAGTCCCCACCATTGCGATACCCATAGTAGCCTGCTTTAGGCAAGCTCCACCCGCCGTCCAGCGTCTGTAGCGGCCACGAATCCGCGTAAATCCCTATCGCGGCGTCATTAAGCTGGGCAATCTCCCCGTCGGGATGCCGCAATCTCGACAACGCTATTTTCGCACGGTTCAATGGGGCCTCCACCACGGCCTGTATGCTGGAATCACCCACCCCATTCAGCATCTCCAGCAGCCACATCACTCGCAGGTGATACATCGGCGAACGTTCATAGTGCATGCCATCAGGAAGAATCTGCTCCTGAATTTCGCGGACGAGCTGTGACCGATAGCGCTTCTGTAACCGAATGCCATCCGGCCCTTTAAGCACCGACGCCACACACATCAAAGCACACAGATTTTCCAGTAGATGGTTTGCTTGGATATGGGTTTCCAAGTTGCGCTCCAACCACGCTACCTGCCGACCAATGGAATCCAACAGAGCATCACGGAAGGTAGGATCGATAGCCAACTTCCGCCAATTTTTCAGGCCGAAGAGTAGACACCAATTCATTAGCCTGAGCGAGGTCGGATAGGGCTCCCAGCCACAAGCTCCCTTGGTGGGAGGATGACGCTCGATCCAATCCAGTGTCAGATCCTTAGCATTTTCCCAATAATCGTCGGCGGCGTCCAGCAGACTCCACAGCCAATCAAAATAATGAAGGTTGTACTTCCACAGTTTAGACTGGCCAGTTGCTAACCAATCGGGAGACGAACCTAAATCCACCCGATGACCGACAAATTTAAATCGCCCCGCAGCCAATGCTCCGGCATCCTGTGCAGGCACCGGAGCGCTCAAATTCAATTGCAACTGACGATCATCCAGTCTCCATCCGCGAGACTTCACAGCAGATGGGTCCATCAAGCATGCGGAAATCCTGATCCGGACCTGGCCCACTAATTGCGACATACGCAGATGACGTAAGGTTCGGATGTATCGGGGGAGATTCATTATCACCGGGCAACTTCCTCAAAACTTAGGTCAATGACACCCAACCGGGCCAATTTGTTACCATGTTACCGCACATTTCGCGCACAACCTTTGTAGTTTTCGCACTATTTGTGTTACAAACACCATCATAAATTTTGTAGATTTTAAATATCCCGATTAAATATTTTTGCTAGTTAAATCGAGTTTTCACATCCTCCTTATTTCGTGAAATGACTCTAGGTTACAATTGCGCCTCTCTTTCCGTCTAAATAAAAATTGAAACATCATGTGTTCTCTCAAATACAAACGGTATTTTTGGTCTGGAGTGCCTTGTGAATGGCAAATCCAACTTCTGTTGTGTTGACCAGAGAGCAAAATGGAATGGGCGCCTCAGCCCCAGTTTTGATACTCTCAAAAAAAGCTGTAAGCTCTTGCTGAAAACCCTTAGCCTGCTTCCCTGCCAACTTCTCCTTACCTAGTTTTCCGTGGCAGGTTGTTTTGTAGAAATTTTCCATCACTGCGACCGATTCATTTGCGAAAATTTCGCAGCGCTCCTTGGCTAGGTCAGATGATCCCAATGCCACGTAGTTAATATTGGCCACTGACCCATCCTCATATTTCAGGTTAATCGAAACATTATCCTCCGCAACGAGACCAGCGTTCTCGACGCTGACACACTGAGCCTGTACTTCAACCACCTGGTGTCCGACAACATGGGAACAAAAGTCTATGAAATGACAGCCCTCTCCGATAATCCGTCCCCCGCCAATCCCGGGATCCTGGATCCAGACATCCGGCGGGATAATTCCAGCATTAATCCTGTAAGTCATGAAGATGGGACTTGTTCGTTTTGCGAAGTATTTCTTTAATAGATTAGCGTGTGGCGAAAATCGTCGATTGAAGCCTACCATTAAGACGGGGGTCTCACCATCGATTGATTTCATCGTTTCCTTAACTTTACTAAGTTGCTCTTCATTTATTGCCAACGGTTTTTCCACAAAGACATGTTTGCCAGCTTCAAGTGATTCGCAGATGAAGTTGGCGTGTGAATTGTGCTGGGTGGTGACGAAGACCGTATTGATGCCCTCTTCCTTGAGCATCGATTGATAATCGGTTGAGGCGATGTCGAAGTTTTCTTTTTTGGCTGTTTCACCGGCATTCATGCCGGTGGCGGTGCAGAGCGTCTTAAGATTGATCTCCGGCATCTTTTTTAGCTCAGGAAAGAGCACCGCTTTGGTGAAATTTCCTGCGCCGATAAAACCGACGTTCACTTCACTGGTTTTGACTCCGCCTGTATTGGCCTGGGTGATTTGCCGGGCCGACTGCAGTGCGTCCCCTTCTTTCTCGGAGTACTTCAGCACAATACCGAGATACGGTTCCTCAGCCTTACAGAGGAGAAGATCGTAGGCGTCCAAGGCATCGGTAATATCAAAGCGGTGTGTCACCAACTTCGATGGTGTCACCGCGCCCCTCGTTACGAGATCCAGGAACGACGAAATATTCCGCTGTTCGGTCCAGCGGACATAGCCATAGGGGTAATCAACGCCACCTTCTTCATAGGAAGAATCATAACGGCCGGGGCCATAGGAAAGGCTGAGTTTGAAATCGAGTTCTTTTTTATAGTAGTCATCACGCGGTAGATCCATCCCCACCGCACCAGTGACCACCACCTTGGCCTTCATGCGGGCAATCTCACCTGCCACCGTGACCGGCTCGTTTGATTTTGTCGCGGCGGTAATCAAGACGGCATCCATGCCCTTGCCTTGTGAAAACTGGTCGGCCGCCGCGACGAGATCTCCAGAAACAGCAGTATCCGCACCGAGATCGAGGGCATTCTGACAGCGCTGCGGGTTGGGATCGAATCCGATCACCTGGCAGCCACTCGCCTTGAGCATCTGCACCGCAAGTAAACCAAGCAGCCCCAAGCCCATGACGCACACCTGCTCACCGAGACGCAGGTCACATTGGCGCACTCCCTGCATCGCAATACTCCCGACGGTGGCGCATGAGGCCTCTTCAAAACTCACCCCTTCCGGGATCTTCACCATCAGGTTTTTCGGCACATAATTATAGTCAGCATGGTTGGCGTAACCAGCGCCACCACAGGCGACCCGATCACCGACGGAATAGCCGCGCATCGCATGACCTAACTCTACAATCACCCCCGCCGAGGAATAGCCCAGAGGGATCGGCTGATCGAGTTTGGCCTTCACCTTTTCCAGGGTTTCAAAGATGCCCTCGGACTTCATCTTGCGGATCACCTTCTGCACCTGATCGGGCATCTGTAATGCCTTACCGACAATATTCTTTTTGGCAAAATCAACCAGCATCCTCTCGGTGCCAGCCGAAACAAAAGACGCCCGGGTTTGCACCACCGCCCCACCCGATTTACAAGCTGGGACAGGCACCTCAGCAAGCCAAAGCTCGCCGTTCTTAAAAGATTGAAGGATTTGTTTCATTTTTCAGAACTCCCATTGGGAGCTGTTAAATTTATGCTGGAATTCACTGATCTGAGCCCACCATCGATTAATCTAATAACTTCTGCTTAGTTTTAGGATCAGGATAATTAATCAACACCGCTCTATAAATTCCTTTAAAGACAAAGAGACTTCCTGCAGCTGCCCCTATTATGCCATGCTTCTCGACAACGCCCTTAATATCGTCAAGTGAGCTCGCCCCGCCAAGAGCAGTCATCGGGACATTGATTTTTTCGTAAATATTATCAATTAAAGACTGGTCGTAACCCTTCATTACACCATCCTGGTCGATCGAGTTGATTACAAATTCTCCGACTCCCAAGTTCTCCAATCGCCCAACCAACTCAAATGGACACAGCTTGGTGTTTTTTGTTCCATTATGGGTCAGCACCTCATACCGGCCTCCAAATCGCCTTTTTTTGACATCCAAAACGATAATGACACTTTGGCTACCAGCCTGCTCTGCAATTTCAGTGATGATTTCTGGATCCTCAATCGCGGCAGAACTGATCGCTATTTTTTCCACACCCAGTGATAGAATCCTTTCTGCCTGCTCGGCTGTTTTAACACCTCCCCCGTAACACAGAGGCATACGGCACTCCGAAGCCAGATTCTTGATCATTGTATAATCCGGCTCAGAGCCTTTGACCGTCGCATCGATATCCAACACGATAAGCTCATCCACCTCTTTTTCATTAAAAATACGAACCGCATTGATTGGATCTCCAACATACTTCCCAGTCTTGAACTTAACAGTTTTGACGAGTCCCTTATCATGGACTAACAAACAAGGGGTGATCCTAGACTTCAGCATGACAAAGATGTGCAAAATTTTCTAAAAGGCGTATCCCGTTATGGTGACTCTTTTCAGGGTGACATTGAATGCCATAAACATTTTCGGAATACACAATACACGCGAAATCCTCTCCATAATGGGCTGACGCCATTATACTTTTGGAATTTTCGCATTCAAAATAATAGGAATGTAAAAAGTAAAATGTTCCCCCCTGCTGAATCTCATCGAGTAGACGGTGACTGATACATTGATTCATCTCATTCCAGCCCATGTGCGGCAAGGGTAATTTCTTTTGACTATTCGACAGAGTCATTTTCCTTACAACACCATCAACCCAACCAAGACCAGGCAGAACACCCTCGTCACTAGATTTAGCTAGCATCTGCATACCAACACAAATACCTATTACAGGAATTTTCTCTCCAAGAACACAGTCATCGAGTGCATCCCTCAGACCTGAGTCGTTTAGCCTTGACATCGCATGGTCAAACGCACCGACCCCGGGTAAAATGATTCCGTCAACCTCCCTTAACTCATCAGCACTCGAGACAATCTTGTGATCGATCTGGAGGCGTCTATAAATGTTTGCAAAGGCATTGAGATTACCCATGCCGTAATCAACAATCGCGATCATCTTTTCCCACCTCGTTCGAGACCCAGCATACGCATAAACCAAGCTCCAATATCATAAAGAAATTGCTGGGACTTGTAGTCTCTAAATGTTTTGTTTGGAGCATCCATATAAGATTGCAATTCCGCTACAGAAATTCCAAGTTTAGTTGCAATATACTGAAAATCTTGCTTGATAGTTTTTGTGTCATAAGCTGGAGACTCGAGTCTCTTAAGCGCTTCTTTTCGAGTCATTTGACCAGTCAGTATCAAACTTGAATATTGAACTTTTCTTGTATCGAAACCAAATTTTTGAGGCAGCCAATAGCTCTCATAGAATTTGGTAAACCTTGATTCAAAATGTTTCTGAGGATATTTTTGATATCCAAACTTATCCTCTAATAGTTGCATCGCTTCATCTTTATTGTATGGCACAAAATCAAGAGGTCTTACTAACTTTATTTTCCTTATATAAGGAAGATAAATTTTATACCAAATTATGTTCGTAATCGGATATTCTTTAAGCTTACCATTACCATACTTCTTATATATATCTCTCAACTGAATTGAATCTGATTGATAATACATCCATTCTAAGGGGTTCCTCACACATTCAGTAGAATAATTTCCACCTGTAAGGATATACTTTATATTATGTTTAGATGCGAATTTGTACATGGTTGCGAAAAAAGCATGGTCCTGAGGTGTATCTATATGAGAAACTCCAGATTTAAAAAAAGCTAATTGCAGGTCTTTAATTTCTTCCCAATTAATCACCTCTGTATATAAATCTAATCCTAGCCCATCAACAAGTCGCTCTATATTACTTACAGCTAGTTGTGAATTCCAACCTGCATCCACGTGAAAAACCAAAGGTTTTAGTCCATATTTTTCTTTCATAACATACAAAAGATAAGCGCTATCAATGCCTCCACTCATGCCCATTAAACAATCAAATTCCTTACCTTCTCCTTGGTTTTTAATCTTACCTATTAGACTTTCTAAAGCTTCATCCCCCCTTTCATCTGTATGCCATTTAGGAAGTATATTAATCTTAAAAGTCTTGCAGTGATCGCACACTCCATTTTCGTCAAATGTTATTTTTGAGTCCGTAGTATCCATGACACAATTACAACATATTTGATAATTCTTTTTAGTCATTTTATTTTCTCATTTTTATTAATTTTGCAGGTACTCCACCAAAGATAGCATTTTTAGGAACATTTTTAGTTACGACACTCCCTCCAGCTATTAATGCCCCATCTCCAATAGTTACACCGGCTGTGATCAAACAATTAGCCCCTATCCAAACATCTTTCCCTATAAGTATCTTCCCATGTTTATCTCCAGAAACGGGAAAGGGTTCACCAATCGGAGGTATACTGTGATCGGAAGATATAATTTGAGTACGGTAGCCTACCAAGGTTCTTTCTCCTATCTCCACTCCACCCGATGTAGTTATGAGGACATCTTTTGCTAAATCTACGTTATCTTTCAAAATCAGATTCCATCCAGGTGCAATCCAAACTCCTGGATAGATAACTACACCCTTACCAACTTTAGCACCCATAATTACCAACAAGGACTTCTTGAGAAAGATAAGCGCTTTAAACCTGGGCAGGGAAAAAATTACGCTCATTAATAACTCATAAGAAACTACGAGAAAAGGTTTAACTAGTCTATACATTTATTTTCAAAAACTGTCTTTATAAACTCTAATTCTAAGGAGGTTCTCTTTTCGATTGTAGGCAATTTTTTCAATTCTTTCTTACCGTTTTTTATAATCTCAAGGTTAGATTCCCTGGAATCTAAAATCGTGATGATGGAATTACTTATTGAATCTACATTATTTCTAGCAACATAACATGCAGCATTGCCACAAAGACCATGAGCCCACTCTTCATCTGAAATGATCAGAACCTTTTCGTATGCCCATGCTTCAATAATATTATTACTAAAACTTTCCAGTTTGCTTATAAGAAATACCAAATCTATTTGATCGTAAAGTGACTTTAAGTGCCGTTTTTTTACAGGTCCTATAATTGAAATAAACTCTTTCACATCATACTTTTCAATTAGAGATTCGAATTTAAGATGCATTTCTGAGAAGTCTCTTGGGGCAGTTAATATAAAACTAAAAAATATTCCAGCCTCCTTCAATTTACATGCAATCTCTGGTATCTTTAGGATACCCTTATGCTCTTGCCAACTACATAAAAACAAGCCTTTTCTACTATACTTAAAATCCATTAAATCTTCTAAATTAAAAATGAGTTGTTCGTATTCTAAGTTTATTGAAGGTAAAATTGTAGTAGTCTTGGCTTTTATATTATATATATCAATACACCTTGAATTTAAAAGTTTATTTTCAAAAATAATGCCACTTGCATTTTTCAAGCCATAAATTCTATACAAATCAATGGCCTTTTTCTTTAATAAAGAAAATCCGCTAAACTCACTCCAGAAATCTATTTCAGGATAAAACAAGTTCGAATCAGCAGCACCGATAACTTGAGGTATATTTTTTGGGAAAAAGCTGAAGCCGAAATATGTATAAATAATTTGGATGTTTTTATCAGCTATAAATTTTCTTCCCCTAAAAAACTCCCAAATAATCCTTTTGACAGGATTATTACTCACAACCTTAAAGTTTTGATTATTTATTCTAACTAGATATTTGTGGAGTAATGAATTCTCACAAACTAAAAATTCATGTTTTTGATCGCAGATATTTAAAGAACCCAAAAAATTGAGGGCCACGTTCTGGCCCCCGCCAGCTTTTGTAAACGAAAAGTTAAACAATATCTTCATGATTATAATACAGAGCTAAAACTTTTATTTAAATAATCGAAGCTTTTATAATTCTACAGGTCCTGATAGATTATAGTATGCTAATAAAGTAATGTATTTTCAGTCTATTGTATCCCTTGGGTAGGACGCTCAATTTCCTTGGATAGATAATTCCAACCAGATATTAAAGATACTTAGGAAGTGGAGTCGTTGCCAAAACGGCAGATAGCACGGCGACCACGCCCCCTATCTTCTAGATTCAAATCGGCCTCAAGCACTTCCGGCGTTTAAACTCCCAGACTTCAGCGAGCTAGAAGCTCTTTGTATATTTTAAGCTGAAATAAACAACTTTTCCTTCACTCAATACGACAATCAGCGGATAACGCACTCAGGCCGGAATTCAAAGTAGAAGTTTTTGACGACTTCATTTTCATCATGGTCGTGTCGTTTGACATCAACCACCTTAACGACGCGAGGCTTTTTGCACCTTCAACTATGAATCTTCAATGAATCATACTTTTGCTAAACAAATATGTATATCCATAGCTTCCCAATAAACTTCGACCCGAAACATACGGGTTCTTCGGTTTTGGGTCCCTTTTAGTTCCTCATTCTCTACCATTCGAAATTGAATATCTTGATTTACTCGATAAAAAACGTGTTTTCCTCCTGCGACCAGTATCTCCATCAGAAAATAAAATCATCCAAAACCCAAATAAATAGGGAGAAGATAGTCCATGGACAATCAACCCAGTGGCGAGCATAAGAAAAATAATACGCTTAAAGTTTTTCCTCGAGTGTTTATAAAGCTTTATAAACATTGCTATTAACAGCGCCAATCCAATTAGACCTAATTCAGAATATATTTGTATATAATAACTCTCTGTATTTATGTAATTCGTCGACTTTGAATAAGTGCTTCCTAGACCATTTCCAAATACAAAATTAGCATCCTTTAGTGCTTCAAGCTGAAACGCTATCCTAGAAACATTGGAATCAGAAGTAAGAAAGTTGTTAATATCAATAAAAACATCTAATTGACGTGCTAATAATCTTGAAATCATGTCTACGTCCTTAACGAGAAAATAGGATATTGATAAAACCAATATGGGTGATAAAATGGTTAAACTTTTATATGGATATTTGAGGCAAAAGAATGCGATCGCTAACAAAATAGCCGTCCGACTACCCGTCAAAATTAATGAATATAAAAATAATAAACATAATAACGTTTTCAAACTTTTACTATTTACCAATTTTAATTCCAATAATAGGAAAAGTGAGAATGCCATAAATAGTGTGTTTATCTGAGTACTATAGAAAAACGATCTAGTTCGATAAAATAAATCGTAATTCTCATAAAGTGCAGCAAATCCAACTCTGGGAAGAAGGCCGAAAACATCTCTAGATACATGGAATTCGACCACACTGACTAAGGCCGCTATTGTTGCAATAATAATATGAAGCGTTAAAAAAGATTCTAGGTGAAGATCCCCTCTATTTGCCTTGAGGAAAAACAACAGCGGTATCCAGAAAAGGGAACAAAACATTATCAACGAATTTACATCAAATTGTATCACTAGATTGAAAGCAAGTAGGACGACACCAAATAGGAAGTAGCCTAAGAAGGGAAAAAGCTTTTCCTTAACGCCCTTTTGAAAATCTGCTTTGAAAACTTCTGTAACAATGAGAAACCCACCCAAAATATAGTAGAATGATCCGAAGCCAGTTATCTGCTTTAATATTACTTGAAAGATAATCAGACAATAAAGTATTTTAAGTAGCATCGATTTACATCTAGGTGTTTTAAACGACTTTCTTGTCTAACTAACTCTTATTTCTTAGATAAAATTTACGCTCTGGAATAGAAGAGAAAACTACAGCCAGTAAAAAATATAAAAAAGTAGCGATTAATGTTGAATATGCTGCAAAGATAATTCCGCTAGTTTCTAAAAATAAATAATTTAATAAGATGTTCACTAATGAAACAAATAAAACAATAAATAAATTATAATAAGTTTCTAACTTGAACGATCTATATGTCATGAATATCCCAGCGATAATCCTGAATAACTCAGAAATTATGAGAACCTTAAAATAGATAGTAAACTCTATATATTTTCCAGCTCCAATTAATAGGTATAAAAAATCACTAAAAATAATTGATACAATTGTGATCAAGATGATTAAGCCCATGAAAATCTTCCTAATATTGAATAACTTTTTGAAATTTTTTTGTTCGGCCTCCCTAAAATATAGAATAGGCCAATAGATTAAAAAAAAGCCAGTTACCATGCGAAGAATATTTAAAGCTCTATAACTAATCGAATATTCACCTAGTTGAGTAGGGGAATAATATATTCTAATAAAATGTTGGTCTGAAAAGTTCAAAAGCCATAAAACCATTGAACTACACATTACTGGAACGGTGTATTTTAGAATTTTACTTAAAGTTAATACTTCTTTGCCTCTTCTGGAACCTTCATTTTTTTCCTTATCTAAAAGAAAACCAAAGGCAGAAACTATGATATAAGATATTCCATATACTAATAATGCACTTAAAAAATTAACAATATTAAAATGAAGAAGATACAGGACCCCGAACAACACGACTAAGGCGTGAAAGACCTTTAATTTTCTGTAGACTTTTGTCAAAATTCTTGCCCTGTAATAATTTAACCTTTCATAATAAATTATGATGAACGCCAGAGACGAGATTTCTAAACTCGAAGATAACAAATAAATTACGGTGAACATTATAAAAGTCGCCGCTATCGATAATTTCCGAACTAAACGTACAACTAATAGCCTGTCAAAATTCTCGCCTGATAAAAATCTGTTATATCCATCAGCCAGATTCAATGAGAATAAGGGGTATAAAAAAAGGATTAGGTTACTATAATAAGAAAACTCGCCAAGTCCTGATTTTGGTAAACTTTTATTAAGGATGAAAGAGCTGATAAATAATAATATAAAAGAGATCCCTTCGCCTTGGGAAAATTCTTTGAATCTCCTCAAATCAATTCTATATTTTTCAAGCCTAAACTTCTTTATTAAAAAGTCTTTGTTTAACATCCCTATCAAAATTATAAACAGAGAATTTTACCCGCTATTTCCAAGTTCCTATTTTGCGCTTTCAAAACGTTATTCTTTAAATCCAAATCTTCTGCAGAAGTAGCGACCAATTTTTTGACTGTCTTTATCACCTTATCCGCTGTCATATCAACTCCTTCGATTACAAACTCAGAGATATTGAAATTTTTAAAAACACCCGACGATTTTGTGCCGTGATATCCGATATTTATTGCCTTTGTTTGGACTGCCATTGCAAAAATGGTTGAGTGTAACCTTGTTCCTATAACGAAATCAAATTCACTGTAGACTTTAAGTAAATCCCTTCCACTGTAATCTTCAGTTAACACCTGAACTCTATCTTTTAACTTATCATCGATCGTTTTATAGATTTCTATTGCCTTGTCAGTATCATCATCTATTGTAACATGAGGCACTATAACAATCGTTTTTTTTAATTTTAATATTAAATATTCAATAACTTGCTTAAATGTTTTGGAGTAGATCTCATCTTCTTTTCGATCTTTAAATCTTCTAATTGTAATGCCTACAGTCCCATAATTTTTATTTCTTTTATCTAAACTTCTTGGGTCAACAATGTTAAATGCAAGGTCATATCCCAAGATTGTCTTGTTTTTAGGAAAAACTATACAGGGGTAGTTTTCTAAACATTTTTCTTCTCTTACGACCACTAATTTGACTTTTTCTAAAATCCAATTTACTAATTTCAAAGGAAGAAATCCATAGACTGGTCCGATTGATTGCCCCCAAATTACAACCTTTTTATTCATTCTTATTGCGATGACCAAAATTGTCATTTCTCTGATGAATCTTAAAAATCCTATTAGTCCCCTCACATTACATATAAAACTTCCTCCTTTGGTTATTACAATGTCGCTATCCCTCAGTGCTTTTAATGTTTTTTGCTCCGAGGGAGTAAATAAAATATTTTTTAGAATAAGGAACGGCCCAAAATAGAACATGAACATTCTCACTAAATCAAATGCCAATTCACCTAGCATAAACAATCTGTTTGAGTTAGTTAATCTGCCTATTATCGCTGGATGTACTTTAGTTACCTTTGCCCGTAATTCACTATGATGCGTTTCAAACCAGATATCTCGACTATTGAAAGACGATATGGCCTCTATCTCAATATCTTTTTTAACACTTTTTAAGCAATTGATTGTCCCCTCAATTATTCCCAAGTCGCCTTTATTAAAATCAGAGTAACTGTTGGTAAGAATTACTTTCATATATTCACTTTATATTTAAATTAAATACCTTTGGGGTACACTATTCTCTCCCCGTTTTTTATTCTATCGAAAACAAAGTTTAAAGTTTCATTTCCAAGGAACTCTTCCTCATCTTGGAACTTATAGGCCTTAAAATTAAGCCTATCTAGGACCTGGGTTGTATCGAAGATATGTCGTCTAAATACCCAGTAATAACCATATAAAAGCGCCCTCTTCTTCATATTATCAGTCATAACCAATGTCCCTTCTTTGGCCTCCTTAAGATATTGGTAAAAAAGATTCTTGGTCTCGGCTTCAAATACAAAACCTTTATTGGAGACATTAAATTTACCTGTTTGGATTACAGGAAAGCCTAATACTGCAAATTCCAAACTTAAGGTCGAACCGTATAATATAGATATATCAACATCCTTTACTAAGTCATAACTAGTGATTGGGTTATCTGCGCCAAGAAAAAAAACATTGTCAGGTAAAACTGGATAAAGTCGATACAGAACTTGCTCAAATGTTTCCGTATATTTGTTGCCATGCCCGGTTAGTTCAGCTGGATGCGCCCTAATTATTAGGCAACAATTACAATTTTTTTTGAACCATTCAATTGTCAAAGTAACAAAGGCTGCTGTTGTTGGAAATTCTTTGGTCTTGTTAAAAACCTGACCATCCCATGGTATGTTCGAATACATACCATATCTCCTGTCATAATTTTTCAGACCCTTCCTAAACTCATCGATATGAAATGTACCTGGGTTTATATTTTTATAATAATTTACGTAATCTCTTTTACTTGTTTTTTTAGTCTTCTGCGTAAAATATGATAACGTCTCTTCTTTTTGTTCCTCCGTTAAATTTTCAGCTTCCCATATCGAATTTGATTCATGGATAAAGTCTTCATGGTAGTTCCTGTTGTGTCCGAACAAAATATTTCCCTGGCCTACATACCCTCTTCCCCAGACTATCGAACTCAAACCTATAGCCTTAGAAGTTGAGGTTAAAGCTCCCCATGTACTATATATTCCGTGTGATAAAAATAAAAGCCCACTTTTTTTTCTCAGTTGGATAAGCTTCAAGGCAGAAGAAAAAACGAAAGCTGTTTTGGCAAATTCCTTAACTAGGTTTAAGTCATCTTCGACGCTACTTTTTAAGGTGTAGCGCATTGTTCCGGCAAGAATATCCTCCTTTAGATTGATACCATCGAAAATAAAATCTTTATCTTCTGTGAAATCTCTCTTATTCACTAGTTCATTTATTTCTTTTGCTTTTGTAGGACCTAATTCTTCTTTAACTGAAATTTTCTCTACTTTAAAACTTTTGCAAAATCTGTCTTGCTCTTTTACGCAAAGTGCACATATCAAATGTTTATTCTTATCTTCTTTCGATATATTTTCGCAATAAGTTACAGCCTGATCACACATGATTGCAGAGACATTATATCCTCTCATTCTATAAAAAAAAGCCATCAATCCCTCAAATAAGTTTGACATGGGCGAAACCCTAACAGGCGCAACCAAGACAGTTTTACTTCCGTCGATTTTTGGCAACAATGTTTTACCCATCATTTTTCTAAATAATGAAAATGGATCCTTTTTATTCCTATATCTTATAAAGATTAAGGCGCTCCCCAGAAACTTTGTTAATCTTCTCATAATCTCACTGTTTTATAAAACAAACCCATCATCAACTACAATGTTTTGCCCATTCAAGTTTGTACTTAGATCAGATAATAGATAAACTAGGGTCCCTTTGAGGTCGGATTTATCCAGCAGCCCTTTGTTTAGACAATGGTCTTTATAATTTTGAATAAAACTCCCTGGCTGTGAATCACGAACACCACCAGGACTAAGCGAATTGACCCTTATGTTCATTCCCTTAAAATATGTAGCCATGTATTTTGTCAGGTGAATTAGTCCGGCTTTTATAACGGCATATTCAACTGGAGTTGTCATGTTAGTATTTTTATATATACTAAACCTCGGGGCGATTACACCGTACACCGACGATATATTTATAATATTACCATAGCCCTGCTTGTTAAAAAATTGAGAAAACTTCTGAGATGTTAGGAAGTATCCCCCTAAGTTGCTCGATAAATTTTCGGAAAAATCTTCATAAGTTACATCAAAAAAATGTCTTCCATAATTTTCATTTCTAGGATATGCATTGTTTACAAGAGCATCTATTTTGGTATACTTATTTTCAGCATATGATATAGCATCCATTATCGACTTTGATGATGTAATATCCAATTTAACAAAATCGATATTGTTAGTATTAAATTCTGATGATATTTTATTTTGAAATCTTAATCCTAGATTCTCGTCATTGTCGGCTATTATAGCAATACCATTATTTTCAATAACTCCTCTTATAAATTCCTGGCCAATAAGACCAGCTCCACCTGTAACTAAAATGACTTTATCTCGTAACATATTAATTCAGTCTTTTAAAACCTGATTGACACACGTCTGATACAAGATTATCCTCAACACTATCAATATCTTTTTCAAATCGCCCGATGTTGTTGAAGACTTCCGATAGGGCATCGAAATAAGACTCTAATATGTCTTCCGTATGCCTAGTTGAAGGATAAACGGCATTAGAAGAAATGAATCCCCTATTCAACATCTCTTGCGTAATATAAGTTTTGTATTTTAACCAGTCATCTGATTTGATAACAAATGTTGCTAATGCGTCTAACCCTGTAATTTCCAAGCAAATACTATTTTCCGTAGCTAACTGTTGCCAGGTCCGCTTTATATTTTTCCCGATTGACGTTATGATCTCCCAAGAATCTAACTTTCCCATTTCATTAAGTGTTGCTAGTCCTGCCGTTGGACCAATTCTTTCTGTCCAGAATGTGCTACTTATAAAGGTATCTTGAGCACTTTGCATAATTGCTTCTTTACCAATAACTGCAGTAATAGCATAACCATTTCCGAGTGCTTTACCAAACATACACAAGTCAGGTGTGACTCCATATTTCTTATGAATTCCACCGAAAGTTTCTCTGAAACCTGAAGTACATTCATCGAAAATCAGAACAATACCATAATATGTGCAAAGTCTTCTTATCTCCTCTAAAAAACCTTTTTTTGGCTCCCTACTTCGAACGACCTCCATTTTGACGGCGGCCAAATCTGGATTTTCACTTACCAATTTTTTAAACCCATCAACATCATTATAATTGAATGGTAACACAGTGTTAGCAAGCCCTTTGGGTACGCCCGCTGAACTAAGACCTTCTAACAAATGGTTATTTAGGCTATTATTGTCAGATAAATTTGCCGAAAGATACCAGTCATGCCACCCGTGGTAGCCACAAATTGCTATTTTGTCCCTCCCTGTTGCCGCTCTTGCGATACGTATCGAAATAGAGTTGGCTTCACCACCAGTCCTTGCAAACCTTACCATGTCAGCCCAGTCATGAAGATCAATCAACTTTTCAGCCAACTCAACCTCCTCTGGACAATTCAGCGTCGACATATTACTGTTTTTAACTGCGTGTATAACCTTTTCATCGATTGCATTGTTCGAATATCCAAGCGAATTTGTCCCCACACTCATGTAAGACATATCGGTGTATCTGTTATTATCTAGATCCCAAATAAAGCAATCTTTAGCTTTACTGTAGTAAGAGGGCCAGATCTCCGGTAGATATAGTTCGGGCCTTTTCGACAAAAGGTGATTTCCACCAGGAATTAATTTCTTGGCTTTTTCATATAAAGTTTGGCCAGTTGATTTAATCATATAACTTTTTTCCTAAAATGAATTCGGCAAAATGCCAATCGATCGGTTCGTCTATTTCTAGGCCTGAGATTTCATCAACTTCATAAGCTAGAGTTTTCTTATCATAAAAGGTTTTTAAAGTATTAAAATCCCCCCATCTTGAAATATAAAATCCCCCCGAAGGAGTTATCTCTTTATCAAAAGACTGCCGAGTCACGTTCTTCAATTTTTCTAGATTTTTGGATATTTCTTTTAAATAGCTTGTATGCTTTTGAATAAATATTCTATGAGGTCTGCTTTCTTTTACGGCAACAATGCCTGTTGCATCTTGGTTAGCGTCTAGTAAACTTAAAGCAGCATCTAGATCTTTTGTTTTTATAAAAGGTGACGTAGGTTCTAAAAGGCCAATATATTCGTATTCTTTACCGGTATTGGTTGCGTAATCCATTGCATGCAAGACTACGTCTACTGATGATGAATTATCACCTGATAATTCATCCGGCCTCAAAAATGGGGCTTCAGCTCCATATCGTTTGGCAATTGAAGCATACTCCTTTGAATCTGTGCTAATCCATAAATCATGGCTGAACTTAGATCCCTCTACTGATTTTATTCTATAGACGAGTAAGGGATATTCTCCTAGCCGCTTGATATTTTTACCAGGTATGGCTTTGGATCCACTCCTTGCAGTTAATAACCATAAGATCTTTTTACTCATATCAAAATTGTATGCTCTGTAAGTCTCTTTGAGCCTTCTCGAAATCATCGGTTTTCCCTATATCTAACCAGTAATTAAAGAATTCATAAGAAATCACTTTTTTATTATTTCTGATCAAGCAATCAATTAACTCTGTAGCATCGAAATGTTTATTGTGAGGAATCAAATCTAAGTAACTTTTCTTAATCAGATAGATACCCGCATTTGAAAAATACGTGTAAGTTGGTTTTTCTTCTAAACCATTAACCAGATAATCCTGAGTTTTTAAAACAGCATAAGGAATATCAATCTTATATGGGATACTTACTATTGACATGTCAGCATCTTTTTCCACGAAATCTAAATAGAAAGATTCATAGTCTAAATTAGTAAGGATATCAGAATTAGTAATTAAAATATGGTTGTGTCTGAAATTTATAATTTTAGACACCGCGCCGATAGTGCCCAGAGGATTTTCTTCCAAAATATATTCTATTTTAGAATTCCCACTGCCACTAAATCCTATTTTATTTTTTATTTTCTCTCCCAAATATCCAACGGAAATCCAAAATTTATCAATTCCAGATTGATATAACCTTTCCATATTATGCTCAATAATAGCTTTATCGCCAATTTCCAGCAAGGGTTTGGGGACCTTTTCAGTAAGGGGTAGGAGCCTTGTGCCCCTTCCACCAGCCATTATGACAGCATCAACAGGTAAATACGATTTTCTATTTCTAAAATTAAGTACATCTACCACTTTGCTTTCCTGATTGATGACCGGTAGAATTTTAAAACCCAACTGTCTATAACTAATGATTTTTGAAACGTCGACTTCACTTGCATTTATATACTTAGGATTTTTTTGAATAATCGTTATTACTAAATCATTAAGAGTTGTCCCCTTCAAAAGCGCCCTTCTTATATCGCCATCAGTTAACGATCCAACCAAAGCATCGTTTATATCAACTATAAAAAGAATCGAATCACTTGCTAATAAATCTAGCTTAATGAGAGCCTCCTTAATCGTACAACTTTCCTTGATGAGATGCTCTCGATAATTCCTTATTTTAATATCTTTCATCATACATGAGATACTCTACTTCTATTTGTCAATCCACTGTAATATTTGAAAGGCTTCGGCATACTCAACCCCAACGGAGGCTCCTCTAAAAACTGATAATGCCTCGATGTTACGTAAAGATCGTGGAAAAGGATGCTCACCAATTTCTGTTTTATATATCGCCATTAGCTCTAATTTCTCGTCTAAAAACGGACTGATATCAACAAAGTATGTGGGCAGAAACTGATTTTCCGGCAATGCCGGCCCAAATTCTGTTTCAGAAATACACTCATACATTAAAACCCGTTTAATAAATGGATACCTAAAGGACTTAGTGCATGCCATTACTGCTTTAAAGGTTATCAAGTGATCTGAATGAGCATCTGAACGGTTTAGTATGTAAATGATCTCTGGTTTTGATTCTTGAAAAATCTTACTAATTTTAGGAATCATTTCCAGAAGAGTTCCATCAGTTAACTTTGTCGTTGGATAACTTAGATTATAAGTTTTATTTATGTTGAGCTTACGCCCTAATTCCGCAATCTCTTCTTGTCTTTGTTTTACTCTTTCAAGACTAAATCCCTGATTTTTATGGATGGCTGTTGTAATCAGCCAATCAATTTTGTCACCTTTGGTTCTGTGTTTTATTAGGGTTCCTCCGCAGCCTAAAACTTCGTCATCCGGATGTGCTGAAATGATAATAACCTTTTTCATAAAAATTTCCCAATTAGGTCTACACCCTTAAGGTCATGATCGACTAACCAAACTGAACCATCACCTGTCTTAACTTCAATTTTATTTCCATCAATACGTAAGACTTTTCCTGGTTCAATATTGGCAGGTCTAAACACTTTTGCCCCTTTCTCTACCTTCCACACTGAATAGGTGGTTCCGCCAATAGCCAGATGTGCACCGGGATAAGGTCTCGTTAGTGCCCTTACAAGATTGCAAATTAGTTGAGTAGACATTCTAAAATCAATCAAACCATCCTTTATCTTACGTTTTCTCCACTTGTTCCCATCATCTTTATCCTGTGCATACCTCGGATAGACGCCAGACTTTAGCTGCTCATGTAATTCGGGTATTTGTATCATGGCTAAGTCTACCATTTTTTTATATAGACTACTCGCGTCATCATTGTCTGTAATCGCAAATGATCGTTGAGATAAAATGTCACCGGTATCTGCGCCTTCATCCATCAAAAAAAAAGTATTACCAGACTTTTCTAATCCTAAAACTTTTGCCCAAATGAGCGGATGCCTCCCTCTATTATTAGGTAATAAAGCTGGGTGAAAACCGACAACTCCCATTGGAGGTAGTTCAAGTAATTCTTTTTTTATTAAAGCCGACCAACCAAAACACATTAAGATGTCAGGTGCTAACTCTCTAATCCAACTAAGAGTTTCTGTATCATTAATATCATTTGTATACTTAGTTGGTATCCCGAACTCTTTTCCAATTGGAGTTAAATCAATAAAATCACTATTGATTGGAGATTCCTTTCTAGTAACAATACCTACTATATCAGCATGGATCTCTAGCAATTTCTCTATTGCTCGAGCCGAAAATTCGACGGTTCCAATGAATAAAATTTTCATTTTGGAAGATTATAAAATCTCTTTTTCAAAATACCCTTTAAGTCAATAGTGATTAACTTTTTTGCGATAATGTCTGAAGAATTTTGTTTCCCGTATGGACTTACCTTATTTTGAATCGAATCACGAAATTTTCTCGACTTTGCAATCTCCAAAGCATAACTAATTGAAGTTTTTGTTGGATCACAATTAACGATAGAATCACCTTGAATCCTACCTCTTTGACGGTCACCAATATTAATGGTAGGAACGTTGAAAGAGGGTACCTCTAGTAATCCGCTTGAAGAATTACCTACAACCGCGGTCATAAAAGGAATCGCTGATAAATATCTCAATTGACCTAAAGATGTGAACGCAATAGCTTTGTGCCCATTGTTCTCTATGTATAAATCGATCAGCTCTCCTATAACTCTACCATCGTTATCAGCATTTGGTTTAGTGAAAATAATGAGCGAATTCTCAAGCTCGTCCAAAGAGCTGATGAGAGCACGAAATTGAACCTCAGCTGAAGCATTATCCAAAGTGACCGGGTGGAATGTTACCAAAAAATTATCTTTTTTAAGCTGCCTATCAATAGCAATTTCAAAATCGTTTTTTTCCAATAAGTGCAACTTATTAATATTTTCTATCCCTAAGCCTCCTACATTGTAA
>MDTG01349571.1_pt1 | contig 27166 bp, 24 predicted proteins | sample 811421 | NCBI WGS metagenome assembly MDTG01 (sample SAMN05326645, study PRJNA326480) | marine metagenome | isolation source: seawater | place: Pacific Ocean: South East | collected 2011
ATAATTCAATTTCATTTGTATTTGCATAAGTTTCCACCATTGATACGAAAATTTTTAACTTTTTATTATTTTTTTTTCTATATTCATCAACATATTTTAGATTTTTGATAACTCTATCTAGGTCATTTTTTCCATGAATCTTTTCGTACGTTTCTGGGGTTCCTCCATGAATAGAAAATTTTATACTGTCCAAACCATTTTCAATGGCTTGTGCAATTCTTTTTTGTGTTACTGCTGCGCCGTTTGTCGTTACAAAAACATATTTGTATCCAATTTTTTTTGCGTGCTTAATGAATACTTCAAGATTTTTATTTAAAAATGGTTCGCCGGTTGCGTAAAGTCCTACAGCCTCACTGCCTTCATTTTTTGCCTCGTCTAATGCCTTATAGACCATATCATCGCTCGCGTGTAATTTATTTCTCATTTTAACATTAGAGCAAAAATTACATGAGTGATTGCATAAAGAGGAAATATCTATCAAAATTTCTCTAGGAAATGGTGGTATAAGAGAATAGTTTACATCTCTCGTTGTTTTTTTTCTTGTCTTTAATGAGTTATCTTTTGACATTTTTATATAATCTACCATTATTTTTATAATGCTCAATTGTTCTTTTTAAACCTACGTTTAGTTTTACTTTGGGCTTCCATTTCAAAATTTTGCTACTTAATGAAATATTCGGAAATGTTTCTTTTCCCTCATCTATTCTAAGCTTGACTTTATTAAATACCGGTGTCCCCTTATTTGTATATTTTGTAATTGAATTTATCAACTTTCTTACCTTAACGCCTTTTCCCATTCCAATATTTAAAACTTTACCAACACAATTTTTATTTTTTAATGATTTCATAACTGCTGAGATTGCATCATTGACGAATAAAAAATCACGTAATTGGTGACCTGGGGAACATTTAAATTGTCTATCCTTTAGTGAAGAGTCAATAACAAAAGGAATTAAACGATTTACCGACTGATAGGGGCCATAAATTTGATAAAACCTCAGTACAACAAAAGGTATTTTTTGTTTTGTATGATTAAGCAAATGTTGTGTTGCTTTTAATTTTGATTTTCCATAAATTAACAAAGGTTTGCATTTATCTTTCTCGCACTGTGGAGAATGCACTTTTCCATACTCGGATGAGCTTCCAGCCTGAATGAACCTTTTTAATTTTTTATTTTTGAAAAAATTAACCAAATTTTTAAGCCCTACATAATGACTATTGTAGGTTTTTGTTTTATTACTGTGATCGACGTGACCGCCAAAATTAACAACATAATCAAATTTTTTTTTAGAAATGTTTAATAATGATTTTTTTTTAGAAATATCCATGAAATAATATTTTACGGATTTAATTTTTCTAAATTTAAGAGGTTTTTTTGTTGATATACTAGAAACATTCCATTTAAGTTTTAAGCATGCCCTTGCCAAGTGATACCCTAAAAAACCTGTGCCGCCTATTATTAATATATTTGGAGAATTATAAATCATGAATTTTCTAAAAATATATTTTGAATAATTTGTAAAGTATTTTTTTTGGGAAAAAAAACATTAAAATATTCAATAAGTGTCTAACCGCAATTTTTGCAAAATTTTGGAGACTCCATTTAAATTTTGATGGATTAATTTTTGGTATCATTTTAATTTCTTTATAAAAACTATGATTTTCATTTTGAACTCTTTTAGTAATAACTTGGTGCAAATTTGGGTTGTGCTTATCAACTTTTCTATCTAGGATTTTCCAATATTTATCATAAGGATATTCTGAAATTCTTATTGGCACCTTATTAATTATCTTTTCATTTTTATTGAGATTATAAAAAATTCCATTAGATGAAATGCTTTTTTGAATGAAGTCAAAATATTCTAAAATAACATTCTGATCCATTTCTTGAAATGAAACTGAGTTAATAAATAAATCTATATAATTCTGACCTATTAATTTATTTTTTTCCCAAGGTGGGATAAATATAAAATCAAATTTTTCCTTTTTTATTTCATTAAATGATAAATTTTTAAAATTCTCATAAAAACAATATTTTAAATTTGGGAACATGGTAGTTAGATAATAACTTTGTATGATCAAAGTTTCAGGTAGATCAATCAAGATTAAAGTTTTTTTTAAATATTTTTTTTTATCTTAGAAGCTAATGAGCCATAACCACCACCTATTTCACAAATAATATCAGTATTCGATTCGATATATTTGTTAAATTCATTAAAAATTTTAATGATTCTTAATTCATTGTAAGTTGTAGAAAAATCTCCAAATTTATAGGACTTTGGGTTTCCAATTTTCACTTCACTAAATTTTTTGACATCTATATCACTTTTTGAGTACAAAAGACTGATAAGCATATTCATTGTGGAAATAAATCCAAACTCATCATTAAACCCTGTAGACAAATTGTTGCCAAATAATTTTGGCTTTCTAAAGTTTTGATAATCAATAAATTTTATCTCTCCAAGTTTGCTTGCTTTATATCTACCTACCCAATGGTCGCTTTTGTGTTTCTCTTGATAATTTTCAACCATTAATCTGTAATTTTTTTCTATTTTTTGAATCATTTTTTAAATTCGAATTATTTTATCACAACTTTTAAGAGTATTTTTTCTGTGCGAAACTATAATTATGGTTAATTTTTTTTTTAAATTTTCTAAAAAATCTAAAAACTGATTTTCGGTTTTTTCATCTAGACCACTTGTTGCCTCATCCAAAATCAAAATTTCTGGATTTCGATATAATTCTCTTGCGATAGAAATTCTTTGTTTTTGACCCCCAGACAATTGTATGCCTTGTTCTCCAATAAAAGAATTAATGCCATTTTTCATTTTCTTTACCACATCTAAAATTTTTGCATTTTCTAATGACGCTGTAATTAATTTCTCACTGATTTGATCTTCATCTACTCCAAATGCTATATTTTTTTTTATTGTTTCATCTAAAAGAAAAACAGTCTGACAGACATATCCGATTTTTGACTGCCATTTTGTAAGATTATTTTGTATGTCAAAATTATCTACAAGTATTTTTCCATTTGAGGGCTCCAATAGTCCGGTAATCAAATCGATCATAGTAGATTTACCAGCACCGCTTTTACCGATAATTCCAATACAACTATTTTTTTCAATTATTGTTGAAAAATTTTTTATTACTTTTTTCCCTCCCTCATACGAAAAAGAAATGTTGGAAAGATTAATATTTTTTTTAAAAGTGAAATTAGAGTCTTCTTTGGTTTGAATTTTGTCATTGTGAGTTTTTTGTTCAAATTCTGAATGTAAAATATCAACAGTAATATTTGAACCCTTCATTTGCTGTAAGATTGTAAGAATTCTCATTATTGATGGTATGACTCTATATCCAGTAATAACGTACAAGCTTACAATAGGTATTAAAGAATTAATATTACTATTAGTATTTAAAAAAATTAACAGGCTGCTAAATAAAATTAGAATAAATATAAATTCAACTATTACTCTCGGAGCTTCGATAATCCATGTTTGTTTATATGCTGCTTTGATAAAATTAAGAGTAGAAATTTTATATAAGTTTAAGAAAAAATTTTCTGAAGATTTAAGTTTAATATCTTTAATCCCTGAAAAACTCTCATTTAAAATTTTTATTTGCTCGCCGCCAGTTCTAGACCTTTCTACTCCGAAGTCATGAACTTTTTTTTTTGTTATAAAGTAATAAATGGAAACAAAAAACAGAAGAGGAATTATTAGTTTTATTGTTTTTATAGGCTCAATATATACAATTAAAGCGAATAAAAATACTATTAGAAGTAACTCAACAAATAATTTTAAAATAACAGAAATTAGATTTCCATAATTTTTACATTCTACAAAGGTATTTCTTAATAATGTTGATGAATTATTTTTATGATAGAATTTAATAGAATGGGAAAAATATTTTTTTAATAATTCAGTACTTAGAGACTTGAATATGTTTTGGGAAAACTTTAGCTGCCAATAACTAAAAAAAAGCAAATAAATACTTTTGAATAAAAAAATAAATATGATTGTAATAATTAAGTATTTTATAAGCTGAGGATTATCATTAGTATTAAGAATGTTTTGAACTCCTAAACCAAATATATTTTTGGTAAAATCACCATTAACTATAAGCTCAATTAAGGGAAAAATTGCACCAATACTTACTGTTTCAAGCAATGTTGCAATAATTAAAAAAACAACAAAATAAATCGATTTTTTTTTAAATTTTGAAGGAAGTATTTTAAAAGTTTTTTTTAACATTTATGAATTTAAAAATTTTTTATAGCTCTGGATAAAATACTCTGCGTTCAAAACTTTCCAAATAAAAAAGGAATTTGAAATTTCTTTTTCTTGATTATATAAATTATATTTTTCTTTAAAATTCTTTAAATTTAAAATTTTTCTTTTTGCAAGTTCTCCTTTTTTAACAATGCCTAAAATCTTTTTCATAATTAATTTATTTTTAAAAAATTCTCTTTGAGGGGTATTTACATTTAATTTATTTGAATAAAAATTTAATTTTTGATTTTTTAAATAATCTTTTATAGGTTTTTTTCCCAATCTATAATGGAATGAATTAGAGTAAAGGAATTCTGCTAATTCAAAATCTAACATTGGAACTCTTCCCTCAACTCCATTTAAAGATGATGCTTTATCATAAAATAATAATAATTTTGGAAGTTTTATATGAAATATATAATTTTGGAGAATTTGATTTAAGTTTTTCAAGCTTTTATTTTTGTTTTTTTTCATTAATTTTTTATTAATCAGATCTATGTCATTAAGTTCGTATCCATCTGGCGAATAAATCTTATCGTTTTGAAATTTTTTATTTTGATTTTTTTCTTTACTTAAGAATGCGTTAAAGTTGCTATATCCTAATAGAAATTCGTCAGCTCCTTCCCCTGAAAAAGCTACTTTAATTTTATTTTTTTTTATTTGTTTAAATAAATCATATTGAGCTATTGTTCCAAATCCTCCAATTGGGCCCTCAAATTTATAAACCAAATTTTTTAAATTCTGAAATATTTCATTAGTTTTAATTAATATTTTATTATGTTTTTTAATTTTCAAATTGATGTTTTTTAACCTTTTAATTTCATCATATTTTTTCTCTTTCCAACCATAAGTAAAACAATTAAGATTTTTAGTAGTTTTATTTTTAATAAATTCGTGAATAAAAATTGAATCATTTCCCGAACTTAGCATTAGAGATATGTTTACATCAGAAACAAAGTTATATTTTAAGGCTGTTTTAAATTTATCTAAAAATTTTTGATAAAAGTGATCATAATTCTTACAGATTAATTTTTTGATTTTTTTTAATTCCCAATATTTTTTTAATTTGATAACTTTATTTTTCTTTAGATTGATTACCTTAAAGAAAGAAGCTGGGAAAATTTCGATATCTTTAAAAAATGTTTCTTTTTTATGAAAATATTTACCTGAAGAAATATAGTCAGCTACTTCATTAAAATTAATTTCAACTCCCTTTACGAGATTTAAAATTGGTTTAATCTCTGTTGAAAATATAATTATATTATTTTTATGATAATAAAAAAGCGGTTTTACCCCAAATCTATCTCTTGCAATATAAATTTGTTGAAATTTTTGATTGTAAATTAAAAAAGTAAATATTCCATTTAAATCTTTGACAAAATTATCACCAATTTTTTTGTAAAGAGCTAACAAGACTTCCGTGTCAGAACTAGTTTTCAAATTTTTTAATTTATGCTTTTTGATTAATTCTTTGTAATTATATATTTCACCATTAAATATTATAAGATTACCATTATCATCAGCCATTGGTTGATTGGCTCTATCTGATAAATCAATTACCTTTAATCTATTATGAAAAAAGTGATTTTTTCCTACATTTAAGTATTTTGCAAAATCAGGGCCTCTATGTGTTTGCAGCTTCAAAATTTTATTAACGTCATTTTGGTTAAACTTCTTATTAGATGATAGATTTATATAGTAGGTGTATCCGCACATTTGTTTAGTTGTATCTATTTTTTTCTATAATTTTTTTTAATCTTTTATTATTTTCATCATAACTCATTAAAACCTTTTTTAGATTATGAATTCTATTCCACTCACTTTTTTTAAGATTAATTAATTTTAAAATTTTATTTTTCACCTTTGAATAATCAAAATCATTACTCCAGCAGTATCCTTGTTCTTTAAGTTTTAGGGGAAAGCCAAATTTATCAACTTTTTTTTTTATCTTAAATTTTTTTTTGTGGCTTGGTTTACATCCTAGCGGTATTGCAAAAGCTTTTTCCCCTATTCCTAGACATTCTAAACCTAGAGTAGAGTCTACAAAAACTTTTAATTCGTATTTTTGAACAAGTTCATAAGGGACAAATTTTGCATCAGACTCAAAAACATTTTTATATTTAATTTCTTTAAATTCTTTTAAAATTTTTGCCTTGATATTTTTTTTACATAAAATATTCAGGATAAGCTCATTATTACTGCAAATTTTGATAAGGTTTTTTATCAAAAATTTTTCCACATTTTCTAATTTTAAAGCATGAGTTGCAGTTTGAGAAATAAATAATATCTCTCTTTTTTTTTTAAATTTTCTAATTTTGTACTCATTCATTTTAATTGATCCAGCGTCTATATATTTAGCTTTTATAACTTTGGAGAAAAATTTTTTATGCGAGTTTGAGAATGTAAAAAAATAATCACAAACATATTTTTTTTTATTTTTAAATATTCTCAAGTCATTTGATTTCCTGACGCCATTTTGTATAGAGATTGTTTTTGCATTAGGATATATATTTTTTAACTCGTAAAATGCAGGGTTATTATCTATAAAAGTAATTATAATTTTTGGAGAACAAGTCGATATATAATTAATTTTGTAATTTTTTTTTAACCCGCTAAAGGATCTAAATTTAAATTCAAGTAAGGTTGTGATAAAGATCCACAAATTAATTTTTTCCCATCGATTGAAATAAACATTGAAATTATTATTTGCAAAAACTTTGTTTAATATTGGCAGAGATACCCCATCGTAAACCAAAATATCTTTTTTAGTTAGAAAAGAAAAATCAATTTTCATATCTTTTGAAGAAACTTAAACAATTAATATTTTTTAATTAAAATATCTACTCTAGTAAAATTGAAAATTAAATTTTCGTTTTGATCTAAAAAAAAGGCCTGGCATTTTTTTTTTTCAAAAAATTTAAAAATTTTGATAAATAATTTGTTATTAATTTTTATTATACTTTGATCTTTTTTTTGTGAGACTAAATAGGAATTTTCTTTTTTTGTAATTTTTAAAATATCTTCATTCCATTTTCTTTGGGCGGCTTTGTATTCTTTGACTTTTGATTTGATTATTTTTGATTTTATATCTTTGTTTGGAATATCTCCAATTAGAATCATACCCCCAGGTTTTAAAAGTTTCAATAAACGATTAAATACTTCAAAAAGCTGTTCTGAATTTTTGAAATAGTGTATAACACTGTACAAAAGAATTTTATCAAATTTTCCTTTAATTTTAATTTTCTTATTTGTGATATCGCCTGAAATAAATTTTGTTTTTTTTATTTTTTTTCTTAAAATATTTATAATTTTATAATGATCTAATCCAACTGCTTTTTTAACTTTTTTTTGCAAGTGTTTAAGGATTTGTCCATCTCCTGTGCCTACGTCTAAGAGATTACATTTTTTTGTCAATCTTAGTTTTCTCGATATATCTAAACTAATAAACTTATATTTTTTTTTCATGTTCATAAATTTAAATCTTCCAGAAGACAAATACAGTCCATCGCTAATTGAGTTTGCGAAATTGGAAAAATTTTTAAAGGAAATATCGCTCATATTTTTTTAGTATGATGTAAATATTTTTTCCCTAAAATTTCATTAATAGAGTTAGCGATTTTTAAATCTAACTCGTGATTGATATCAAAATTTTCAAATGTGCTTATTTTTATACCCGCAGAATTATTAATATCGAATGTTTTTTTGTTAATTTTACTAGAAAAGTTATTAATATATTTCATTAAAAAAGATGTTTTTACAATTTTCAAAGATGCAGATGCAATAAATGCTTTTGGCCAATCCTGTGTTCTTTCAAAATCCGAATATTTCGTATTCATATACCTTAAAAGATTAAACTTAATCTTACTTTTTAAATTAGAAATATATAAATACGGGTGATCAGTTGCTTGAGTGTAGCCAACTATAGAATTAAATTTTTTTTTATTTTTAATTAATTGTTTAAAGCCCCGGTCAATAGTGTTAGATCTTAAAAAAGGGTTGGTTGGCGGAAATATTCCAACAAATTCAGGAATTTCATTATTATTTTTTTTAAGAAAACGTAGTAAGTCTAGCACGCATGCTAAAGTAGAGGATGTTGGTGTAGAATATTTATTCGGTCGAAGGTACGGAACTTCTGCCCCAAAGCTAATTGCAATTTTAGCAATTGATTTTGAATTTGTTGAAACAATAATTCTAGCATTTTTAACTTTTAAGCAAGTTTTTATTTTTAATTCTAGTAAAGACTTACCTCCAATTTTTCTAATGTTTTTGTGCTTTATTCTTGTTGAGCCCGACCTTGCAGGAATCACTATTAATACCTTAGGTTTTTTCATTGAAATTTTTTAATAGAATGAATCAATTCTGAACTATACTTGAATGTGTATTTATTTTTTACTTCAAAAAATTTTGTATTTTTACTCTCTCTTCCGTTTGCTTCAATATTTGTGGATTTAACAATACATCCTAAACCCTTTATCTCACGATAAACAGATTGTTTTGACAAAGAAGAAGGTAATGTTGTTTTGTAAATTATTTCCATTTTGGAGTCATTTTTTTTCCATATATTGTGATCGGTATATTTTGCATACGGCACAAGGCAATCGTAATTTTCATCAAAGTTTTCTATTAATTTCTTAAAGTAATTTTTTGGTCTAATAGGGTAAATTTCTTCAAAAGATAAAATATGGCTGGGCTTAAATTTTTTGTAAATTTGTGAAAAGATATTCTTCATAATTTGATCAGGGCCAAATATATCCTCAGATAAAGTTAAAGGTCTCTTAAAAAAAACTATTTTTTTATTTGAAATGGTTTTTCTTAAATCTTTATTGTTTGTGACTATGAAGATTTTTTTAATTTTTTTTATTTTTATAAGTTCTTTTAAAGCTTCAATAATCAAATAATCCTTATCTTTTTTAATTATTGGATCTTTAATTGTAACCATAGCACAAAAATTTGGTTTTAAAATTTTAGGTTTTTTTGTGATGATATTAGTGATTCTTTCAACTCTCTTTATATTGTTTGAGTGACTTACTCCATGAAAATGATAAACGCATGCCTGGGGCTCGTAGACAATTTTATATTTTTTATTTAAAACTTTTTGGGCCCATAATCTATCTTCAATATGGTTGGTTTTTTCATCAAATTTAAATTTTTTCCATAATTTTTTTTTAATTATACTATTCGCGTTGTGAAAAAAGGGATCTTTAGTTTGTATCTTTTTATCTTTCCCAAATAAATAATACATATCTCTTACATCATTAGGATTAGAAATGTCTAAAGGTTCTTGTTTTCCATAACAACCAGCAACATTTTTATTTTTTATATTTTTTACAAAGTTTAAAAGCCATTTATCATTTTTTGGAATACAATGACCGGAGATCATAACAATATACTTTCCTTTAGACTTTGAAATGCCTAAATTTAACGATTTACCTGGAAAAAATTTTTTGTCTTTATATTTTACTAATTTTGCTTTTGGAAAATGTTTTTTTAAAATTTTTATAGTGTTATCTGAACTTTTATCATCAACGACGATTACCTCATAATTTTTATAAGATTGACTCTCTATTGCTTTGAGGCACTTTCCAATCCAAAAACCCTCATTTTTTGTTCTTACTATTATTGAGACTAGGTCTTTTGTCATTATACAATTTTCTTATTTAATATTTTTCCTAATTCTCTCAATTCGTCAATTAAAGATGAAAATTCATTAAAATTAATAGCTTGAAGTGGATCTACCGCTGCATTTCTTGGGTCAGGATGTGTCTCAATCATGAGACCCTCTGCTCCAACGGCAAGTGATGCTAAAGATAAAGGCTTTACCCATTTATGCCAAAAAGAAGCGTGTGATGGGTCTGAAATTATTGGTAAACATGAGCTTTCTTTTACAGCAGGGATAGCTTGAAGATCTAGCAAAAATCTACTTGTGCTTTTGTGTGTATGGGGCACGGAAACTCCTCTTTCACAAAGAATTACCTTCTCATTTTTTTCAACTAAAGCATACTCTGCAGCCCCTAATAAATCTCTTATAGAACAACCAAAATGTCTTTTAAGCAAAATCGGTTTCATTGTTTTAGCAACATTAGTTATTAATGGAAAATTCTGCATATTTCTTGCTCCGATTTGAAAAACATCGACATAATTACTAATAAGTGGTATTTTTTCCGACTCCATTATTTCTGAAACAATTATTAAATTAAAATTTTTTTTTATTTCTTCTAAAATTTTTATTCCTTTATCTCCTAGTTCAAAATATTTTTTAGATCTATATGGAAAAGTAAGAGGTTTATAGATACCTCCACGAAGCATCTTTATATTTTTTTTTTCTAAAATCTCACAACATCTAAATATCATATCTCTATCTTCTAAAGTGTTGGGACCAGCGATTACAGGCACTAGATTAGATCCAAAGGAAATATCTTTCGAAATTTTAACAACTTTTTTTTTGTTCTTTATCGAAGATAACGGAAACTTATTCTTATGATCTTCTTCACTTATATCTTTTCCAGGAAATTTATTTTCCATTTTTCATGCCTTTCATTATTTTATCTTTGTTTTTAAAGTTGTTAACAATTTTAAACCCTTCAACTGCTTGCATTAAATTCATGTCTAAACCATTTTTAGTTTTATGTCCAAGTATTAAACCTGCTTTAATTAAATTTGTCTCTAGAGGTTGGTAAATTATATCAAAAATATTTAAGTTTTGAAAACTAGCTAAAAAATTAATTGTTCCTTTTGTATTTTTTCTTATTTCCAAATTATTTTTTTTTTTAAAACTTTCGTGATTTGCTTTAGAAATTTTTTTATAATTTATTTTTGTAATAGGACAAAAATTCATCAAATTATAGTAACCATTATTATAAACCCATCCATCAAAACCAATAGATGTACAATTTAAAATTAGGTCTAAGCTTTTTAATTTCTTTAGATAAGCAATACTTGGAATCATTCTAATAGAATTTTTATTTTCTATTTTCAATTTTTCTAAAAATTTTTTAAGTTTATTTCGATTTCTATTTAATATTTTAATTTTACTATTATTGAAATAATTGATCACTGATACAATGATCGCTTTTCCTGCTCCACCACACCCAAAAATTAATATTTCTTGTTTTGATCTGCTCATTTTCATTTTTTTTAAAGAATACATTGATCCATAGTAATCAGTATTAAAGCCAAATAATTTTCCATTTTTATTTACTATAGTGTTAACTGAACCTATTGAATTTGCGTTTTTTTCAATACAGTCTAAATATTTAATAATTTTTTCTTTATAAGGCACTGTTACGGAAGAGCCCAAAAAGTGTTTATTTGACTTTAAATACATAAATAATTTACCTAAATTTTCTTCTTTTACATCGGCCGGAAACATTCGTGTTTTCTTATTCAATGATTTGTATGCATTGTTCCAAAGCGTAGGAGATCTAGCTCCTTTAGATGGAGTTAGACCTATTATTAGCGCAAAATCTCGATTTACTTTTAAATTAATTTTATTATCTAAAAATTTATTTAATTTAGTTTTCAATTTCCCAACCTCGAAGATATGTTGTTCTCCTTGTTTTTAATCCAATTTTTTTTAAACGCAGAAAGATAAAGCATATTAATTAATTTTAGTGTCTCTATGGTATCTATAGCCCTAAGAGGCTTTGCCTTTTTTAAATGAAAGTTATCAATTATCTTCTTAAAACAATCGTAATGTGAAATTCCAATACCATTTTTAACCTCTTGGGAATTTTTTTTACAAATATAACTTAATTTATTAATTTTCTTTTTTTCAAAATTTAAAATTGATACCTTATTGCAAGCAATTCCATACAAACTTATAATTTTATTTTGACAAATTATTTCTATTGATGCTTTGTAATCTGTTGGCCTTAGTGCTGTTGTAAGACCGATAGTACAATTAACATCTTTAAATTTAATTATCCCGACATGAGTATCTTCAGCCTCTAATTTATTACTTATATTGCTGATAATACTAATTACTTGCTGAGGCTTACCAAAAAGATAACACAGAAGATCGAGATAATGTATCCCTTGTTGAGCTATTACTCCTCCATCATGTTTCCACTTTCCATGCCAGCCAGAATAATAACTTTGAGGTCTTGACCAAAATAAATTTAAATTAACAAGAACCTTTTTATCCTTTTTATTTTTCTTTAAAAAATTTTTAACAAATTTGACCGCCTTATTTTCCCTATTTTGATAAATTACATAAAACTTTAATCTCTTTTTTTTTGCTATTTTATTTAATTTTAAAAGTTCGCCCACCTTAAGAACCGGTGGTTTTTCGACGATAACATTTTTATTATATCTAAAACATTTTAAAATATCTTTAAAATGACTTCCAGAGGGCGTAGAAATGTAACAAAAATCAAAATCATTTGAAAAAAATTCTTTTTCATTTTTGCTTTGCTTGCAATTAAATTTCTTACTGTACTTTGATCTTTTATTTTTATCTTTATCGAAAACGCAAGCGACCTTAATATTTTTTTTTAACTCATTTTTAAAAATATTTGAGATCCTTAGCTTTACTACAGTGCCAAGACCTAGAAGCGCAAATTTTAATTTTCTAACTTTTTTCATATTCAATTAAAAACCAATTTATGAACTTTCTCAGCCCTAATTCTAAGTCAACTTTAAATTTAAAATCAAACAATTTTTTTTCAATATTAATATTCGACTTAGTATTTAAAACATCTCCAGGCTGCTTATTTTTATATATTTTTTTTACTTTTAATGAAATATTCTTTTCTAACAAATCTATAAATTTTTTTAAGGAAACAGTTTTTGGATTTCCAATATTAAATACATTGTTCTTGTTATAGTTAATTTTTTTTAAATTCTTTTGTATTAATAGAACGTTTTCAATTATATCATCAATATAAGTAAAGCTTCGGTAATGGTTTCCCTTATTAAATACTTCTATAGGTTTATTGTTCTTTATCAAATTACAAAATTTAAAGTAAGCCATATCTGGCCGACCCCAAGGACCATATACTGTAAAGAATCTTAGACCAATAGTTTTTAAATTATAAAGGTTAAAATAAACGTTAGATAAAAGCTCCATACTTAATTTAGAGACTGCGTATACTGAAATTGGTTTTTGAGAAATAAAATTTGAGGAACTAAATGTTTTATCTCCATAAATTGAGGAGCTGCTAGCATAAAAAATATTGTTAAGTTTTTTTGATTTTTTGAAATGCTCAAGTAAATTAATGTAAGAAATAATATTGTCTTTAATATATTCATTAGGATTTTTAATTGAGTATCTCACGCCTGCTTGGCCTGCAAAATGGTATACAAATTTTATATCTTTATTTATTTTTTTATTTTTGAATGTTGATGTTTTTTTTAAATCTCCAAAAATGAAGGAAAAATTTCTATTTTTTTTCAAAATTTTTAGTCTTTGTTTTTTTATTTTTTTATCATAATAATTATTTAGATTATCAATGCCAATTATTTTGACCCCTTTTTGTTTTAAAAGCTTATTTGCTAAATGAAATCCTATGAAGCCTGCAACACCAGTAATTAAAATTTTCATTAATATTTTAACAGTTTATTTATTTTTAAAAAATTATATAATTTTTTTGTTGATAGATAATCTAGGTTTATTAATTCCGAAATTTTGTGAAGTTCATTTTTTCCATCTGAATACATTAAAAAGTCGAGAATTAGATCTTTGAAATTTTTTGTTTTTATCGTGGGAACTGATTTCATTTTTCTTTTTGATAGAAATGGTTCACATTTAATTACTGTTTGTGGAATAATTTTTTTACATAAAATTTTAATAGCTTTTAAAGCGATATTGTATCCTCCTTTAATTCCTTGATATGATATGAACTCAAAATTATCTAATGATGTGTGGTATTCTTTATATTCTCCATATTTGCTTCTAAATATTGACGTAATAGGTATATCAATGCCAGGTGAATTATATTGTCTCTCGTCTGATCCTCTTGACAAAAAAGAGAATTTTTTTGCTTTAATTTTAAGTATCTTATAAGCTTCTAGTAATGATTTATCTGATGGAGAATTGCCATATTTAGATAATATATATGAATACATCTTATCATCACCCAAACAAGATAGATTATAACCGCCTACAAGTTTATCTTTCAATTTATCGAAGCTTTTGTATAAAAATGCTATAGAGCCAATCGTTTCAGGAATAAATAAAAACCTAAGAGATTTCTCACTTTGCTTCTTTCTAAAATGACTTATTAATCCCATACTAACTATGGGTCCTGATAGTTCATTATTTGCCATAGATGGATGACATATATATGTTGAAATTAGAATTTCTTGTGAAGATTTTCCAGGAATAAATAATTCTCCATATTTTAAGAAGCCATTTTTTTTAAATTTTGAATTAATAAAAATTTTAAAATAATCATCTTTATTATAATTTTTTTTTAGATTATTTTTTTGTATTTCAGAAACACAAAAACCCCAATTCTTTCGATAATATGAAGTAACATAAGGAATTGCTTTAGGTTTAGTTGGTAAACTATGCAAATGACTTAATAACTCAGCCTTTTTGATTTTTCTATTAATAAATTTTGAAAACCCAACTAAATGTAAATTATTTTTTTTAAAATCAATTATTTTTTTGTTATTTTTATCAATTACGTAAGCTTGGGTTACTATCCATTCTGGTGGAATTTTCCAATCAAATATTTTTGACCCGGATCTAATTTTTTTGATTTTTAAATCTTTATATTGGCTTTTTATTATTTTTAAAGTTTTGATAATTCCTTTACCAGTAATACTACGGTTAATTTTGAATAATCTATTTTCTGCGAGGTTGTAGATTGATTTTAATTTCATAAATTTTAGTTTAATCTCTTAAAATCAGCTATTGAAACTTTTGTTTTGAGATAGGTATCAATATTTTCTTCTTCTTCACATTTTTTTATAATTTCTAAAATTTTCTCAAGATGAAAAAAATATTTATTTAGTATTTTATCATTATGGTGGATTGAGCAGTAAATAATATTGGAAGCTAATATATTATTTTTAAGCATTTCTTGAGTAATAAGAGTTTTGTATTTTTGATGATTATTTTCAAAAGTAAAGTTTGCTAGAGAGGAGATCCCGTTAATTTTCACTTTTAAATTTGCGCGATTAAATAAATCTCTCCATCTATTTTGAATTTTATCTCCAATTTTTGAAATTTTTTTCCATGTTTTTTTTTTTTTCATTAATTCAATTGTTTTAAGACCAGCTGTATAACCAGCTCTTTCGCTCCAAAAGGTGCTACTTATAAATGTATTTTCAACACTATCCATAATATCTTTTTTACCAACGACTGCAGTGATTGGGTATCCATTTCCTAAAGCTTTACCAAAAATACAAATATCTGGTTTGATATTTAATTTTTTATGTAGTCCGCCTAATGTTTCTCGGAATCCGGTTGTGCACTCATCGAAAATTAAAACAATTTTTTCCTTTTTTGAAAAACTTCTGACTTTATTTAAAAAAGATTTATTAGGGTAAGATGATCTACAGACTTCCATTTTAATTGTTCCAATATTATTTTTTTTACAAATTTTTTTTAAATTCTCAAAATCCCCGTATTCAAAAGGAAAAACCGTTTTACTGAGTTTTTTTGGAACACCTTGTGTTCCTAAGCCTTTTAATAAATGTTTATTAAGTTTATTTTTATCTGTTAAATTAGCTGACAAATACCAATCATGCCATCCATGGTAGCCGCAAATAGCAATATTATCTTTTCCTGAGTATGCTCTAGCTAATCTTATTGCAATCGAATTTGACTCTGCCCCTGTTCTTGCAAATTTTACTTTGTCAAACCAAGGATGTAAGTCGATTAATTTTTGTGCCAAGTCAACTTCTTCTTTGCAATTTAAAGTGGACATGTTCCCTTTAAAAATACTTTTTTTTACGGCGTTATCTACAACACTATTTGAATAACCCAGGACATTTGTTCCAACACCCATAAGGGACATATCAATATAAGTGTTATTATCATAGTCTTTGACCTTGCAACCTTTTGCAGATTTAAAATATGTAGGCCAAAGATCAGGTAAAAATCTTTCTGGACTTTTTGATAAAATCATATTCCCCCCCGCAATAACTTTTTTTGCCTTTCGCCAAATCGATTGGCCTGTCTTTGTTTTTACAAATAAGTTTTTTCTATTTTTTAACTCTTTTCTAAATAATTTTGAAAAATTCCTTTCTTTAAATATATCTTTAATTGAAAAAAAGATATTTGGCTTAAAATAACTAAAAACTTCTCTAATTTTATTTAAATTTTCTTTTGTATCTAAAGAGAGTTTTAAAAAGCTATTATCGTAATAAAGGTCGCTTTTGAAATTTAATTCCTTTAATCTAAATCTATTTTTATTTCGTCTTACAAAGCTTGTAACATGTTCCAAGTCATAATCTTTATTTGCTTTGTTTATTGAGTATTTTAAAACATTAAATGAAAATATTTCTACGTCAAAGCCATCCGGGAAAGTTTTTGGAGAAGTGCACAAATAGTCCAGCTTCTCTCTTTTAAATTTAATTACCATTTCATCGATAATTTTTGAGTCCACTAAAGGACAATCTCCTGTAATCCTTATTATTACGTCTATTCCGTATTTTTTTGCAGTTAAGTAATATCGTTCAAGAACATTTTTTTCATTTCCTCTAAAGATATCTGCTCCCATTGACTTTAGATGGTCAAAAAGAAGGTTGTTACGAGAATTATCCGGAATCGTAAAAATTACTTTATTTACTTGTTTTGATAATTTTACGCGTTTTAATAATATTTCCGATATTGACAATTTATTTATTTTTTTAATTACCTTTTTTGGAAATCTTTTAGAAGTAAGTCTAGATTGAATGATTATTCCGAATTTTTTTTTCATCTTATACTAATTGCAATTTGTGGTAATACTCATTTTCAACATTATTTTTTTTATTTATGTACAAAAAATTATCTAAAATTAAATTCTTTGATTTTTGAACATTTTTACTTAACCACCAGTGGTCAATATTTTCCCATATTTTATTAATATGGTTAGACATCTGTTCTGGATTATCAAATAAAATTTTGTTTTTTTTTAATTTAGCATAACAACGTAAAAACTTTTTATCATACGCCACTGTATCTTTAGGTAATAAAATCAATGTTGGAATATTTAATTTAATTGCTTCTACAATTGGGGTGGATAAATACAAACATACGATCATCTTTGCGGATTTAATTGTATCTTCATATTTTTGATTTTTTGATATAATTGTTTTAGCCCCATATTTTCTTGAAAAATTACTTCTCAAATTTAAACCAAAATCGTTAATACACTTATATTTCATATTGTTTTTAATGTTTTTTGAAAGTTTAGGTATTAACTTTTTTAAATATAAAAATTCTAAAATACAAGTGATTGAAATGCAGCTTGCTATTTTAATTGTATACTTAGGTAGTTCTCGATGAATAAAAATTATGTTTTTTCTTTTTTTATCGATTTTTATGTCTTTATAAATTAATGGAAGAGTTGGAGAGACTTTTACCTGATTTTTTTTCTTTCTAAACCCATGTGATATAAAAGCTTTATCTGAGATTTTACACTCATGGAATAAATTTGTTGGTATAATACTTGGGTCATAAGCTCCATGCTCAGAATTTATTAGTTTGCTACCAGATTTCATCATTTCTGCAACCCAAATTTTATAAAATTCGTTAAATTGAATATCGTATTGTGAAAAAATAGTTATTTTTTTAAACGTTAACAATTTTTTAACTTTGCTTGATGCAAGGTCATATTTTTCCACGAATATAATAGGTAAGTTAGAGAGTATAAATTCTAACAAAAAATTTTCAAAATTATTCTCAGAAAAATTTTCTTTTTTTTCAATTAGTTGTACCCTTAAAAAGTTTTTATCCTCTGTCTTTAAATTTGTATTTTTTATTAAACCAATTAAATCTCTGTTAAAGTGATAAAAGAAACGCCCTGTAGAAATTGGAATGTTTTTTAATTTTAAATTTAATATTAAAAATTTTTTTAAAGAAAAAATTTTTCTATCAAATAAATATTTATTTAAAAAAATCAAAATTTTAAATAATGGTTGGCTAAAGAAAATTTTTGAGATTTTGCTATAATTTTTTTTATCTTCTATTTTTGGTAATTTTTTATCTTCTATATTTTTTTTCATCTTATTTTCTACATTTGAAATTCTATGAGAATAGTTTTCTAATATTATTTTTGTTAGAACTTTATGGTTCCATTGAGTATCAATTATAAACTGATCAACGGCATCACCTGTAGTGAATTTTTTTTTTAAAGAGATATCTGTAAATGATATTAAGCTATATTTTTTTTTATTTTTTTCAAAAAACAATCTAACATTTTCCCATCTATCAAATAGTGTTGGTATTACCCAATATAGATAAGGACCTATTAAAATTCTCCAATACTTTTCAGAATGATTTTTTTTATGTATTAAATTAAGTTTTGTTGCTAGGTATTTAATTAATTTTTCTTGAATATCTAATAAATATTTTAAATCTTTTTTTTTCTTTGATCTATTATACCAGTGATCATTTTTAAAGTTATTAAATTTAATTTTTTCATCTAAAGAGTTTTTACACCAAAAAGGATTGATAAAAATATTTTTTTTTTTTTTTGAAAAATTCTCAGGAAGACCTGAAAGGACTAAGTTATCAGTTTTCACAAGTTTTAGAATTTTAATTTTTTGATTTCTTTTATGCTTAAGAATTTTTGATTATTACCGGAACTGTACTCAAAATCTTTTTCTACTTTTTTCGGTTTCTCCCTATAATTTTTAGAGAGATCGCTCATTATTTTTTTATTTTTATCATTTAAAATTAAAAAATATTTTTTGAATTCAAATGTTAAGTGATGAAATTCATTAGGGCACATTAATTCATGTATTTTTTCTCCAGGTCTCACACCAATTATCTTTAGATTTATTTTAGGATCAAAAGATTTTGCGAGATTGACAACTTTTATCGAAGGAATTTTTGGGACAATTATTTCTCCTCCTATCATTTTTTTAAAAGAAGTAACAACTAGATTAACTGCCTGTTCTAAAGTAATCCAAAATCTGGTCATTTCTTTATGAGTTATTGGAAGAGTTTTTTGTCCACTTTCTATTAGACTCTTAAAATATGGAGCGACTGAGCCTCTCGACCCAACTACATTTCCGTATCTAACAACAGCAAATTTTGTATCTTGAGAACCTGCCAAACTATTAGCAGTAACAAAAAGTTTGTCAGAAGCTAACTTGGTAGCACCATAAAGATTTATAGGATTAGCAGCTTTATCAGTTGATAAAGCAATGATTTTTTTAACTTTACAAGCAAGAGAGGCCTCAATTATATTTTGTGCACCTATTATGTTAGTTTTTACATACTCAATCGGGTTGTACTCAGCTATTGGAACATGTTTAAGAGCTGCCGCATGAATAACATAATCAACATTTTTCATAGCCATTTGCAAACGACTGAGGTCTCTAACATCTCCAATAAAAAATCTTAAAAAATTATATTTTTTACCAGAAAATTTTTTTTGCATATGAAATTGTTTATATTCATCCCTTGAGTATATAATTAATTTTTTTGGCTTATATAACTTTGATATTCTTGAAACAAAGGCATTACCAAATGACCCTGTTCCTCCAGTAATTAATATAGTTTTATTGTTGAGCATATATATTCCTTATATTCATTCTTAGTCATATTCAAGCAGTGTTAATTTTGAGATTTTAAATTCGTTTTAATTAAATTTAGGTAAAAGTTAAATTTTGCATCAGAAATTTTAAAATGCAATGGTATTAGTAAAAATTTTTCAAATTTTTGATTATTAGATAAGTTTCTAGCATGATGTCTTATTAAAAAAAAATTTTCTATTTTTTTACTTTTTTTAATTAAAGCATATTTAATAGGAAAAATTGGTCCAATTCTTCCCTCAGAATAATAGTTATTTTTATACAATTCATTTATTTTTTCTAACCTTTGAAGAATGATTATTTTGTTCAATTCAAAATTACTTAAATTATTTTTAATATTTTGTAGTGCGTTTGTGTCCAAATACGTATTCCAGGTTTCATGATACAACCAAGTATTAAAGTCTTTTCTTTTTTTAATATCTAAAAATTTTTGATTAGATTGATATATCCCTAAATTAAAGTTATTTTTTTGTTCTTTTTTTATAAATCCAATAAAATTTTTATCCCTAGTAAATATTAGACCGCCTTGAACTGAGCCTATGATCTTTGGCAAAGAGAATATTTCAAATTTACTATTATTTGGAAACATTGCTGATTTATCTAAAATAATACTGTCTACTGAGTCCTCTATTGAATATTTATAATTTTTTTTTGAATTTTTTTTCAATCCCCATTTATGATTATAAATAATCAAGTCTGATCTCTTCAACTCACTAGTTACATTAGTAAGTGCCCCAATGGTATTGAATAGGCAGTGAGAGGAAAATTTATCTACATACACTAATTTAGATCTATCAAATTTTAAATACCTAATTATAGCAGATATTGATGCTCTAGCTGATGGAAAAAGAAGACATGGGAAACCGACTTTTTCTTCAAAAAAATTCTCTATCTCCTTTAAAAATAATGAATTTTTTCTTTTAGAATTTTTATATTTGTTTTCTGTCTTTTTTATAAAAGATGAAGGCCATTGATAATCAATCATGATTTTAATATTTGTTTAATAATTTCTACTGACTTTTCAAAACTTCGATTAGAGGATGATAGAAATAACCCTATTGACTTTACATATTCTGGATCAAGCATTTCTCTATTTTTATCAAAGTACAACTCTGTTGTAGTAATTTTATATTTTTTAAAACTATCTTTAATTTTTCTGACTTTTTCCTTATTAAATTCAACAGGTAAAAAATTGCAAAGAAGTTCATCATATTCCAAATAATCATAGGGTACATAGTCTCCAATCTCTTTTTTAAATAGCTCATATCTCTCACTTAAAATTTTCTTTTCTTTTTCAATTATTTTTTCATACTTTTTTATCAAAAATTTTAATGGTTTTGACTTATAATGATAAATTGAGTAGTTCATATCCATTATCTTTTTGCTTGAAGTTAGTTTGTATAAATTTATCAACAAATAATTAAAGAAAGTTAAAAACTTTGAAGAATTTGATATCTCACTTTTTAAATCGTCATTAAAATTTGCGTCTTTGCTGCTAACTCCGCCTAGTAAAAAGCATTCAGTAAATTTTGAAAAACTATATACTGAAAAATCACCTATATTACCTACACAATTTCGACCCTCTTTTTTTGCTAACAATACATGAGCGCAATCTTCAATAATTTTAATTTTTTTTTCTTTTGTGAAATTCATTAAATTTTCAGTTTTCTGAGGAATGCCAAACTGATGGTATAAATGAAGTAGTTTTGTATCTTTTGAGTATTGAGTTGATGTATAAACACTTTGATTATAATTAGAGTAAATCCAATTTCCCATGAATTTGGGAACTAAAATTTCGCTTTGTTTCTTTTCTAAATAGCCAATTCTCAATAAATAATCGCAAATTAAACTTAGCGCTTGTTTACCTGAAGAAGTATAAATCATTTAATTAATTTGTTCTAAATCTATTTTGAATTCAGGTTTTGGAAAAGACTCTGATCCGTACTTTTCTTTAAATTCTGATATTGATAATTCTTTTTTAGTAACATCTTTATCAGAGCTAGCATACAATCTCTCACCTAATTCATAAAAAAAGAATTTATTTTTTTTATAATACAAAATTACTTCCCATTCTAAAGTATGTCTGGGCATATATTCACGTTCAAAATTGTCATCATTTACTTGCGTCCAGCCCCAAGCAAACCCATTAATCTTTCCACAATATAAGAATGAAATATCTGCTCCTTTATTAATGCTTAAACTAAAGAGATCTGCTTTATCTTTAAAAATTTGTTCAAGCATTATTTCCCAAGTTTTTTCTGGACGTGTTAATCTACCAGCTGATTTAAAATGTAATTTTTTGAATAGATTAAATTTTTTAATAATTACTTCTTTATCGCTATTGAGGTTGTATATGTTAAATTTGATGTCTTTTTCTGAACTTTTTTTAATATTTCTCTTGTGATATTTGCTTAAATTTCCAAAAAGTGTTTGTTTAGTTTTTTTTAGATCAATGATTAAAAGATTTCTAATAATATTTTTTTTTGAGAATTTAACTAGTTCAAATTGATCAGAAGAATCAATTTTTAATTCTTCTTTTTTAAATAATAATGGATGAGAAAAAAAATTTATATTTTTTATTTTTCTTTTACCCAAAACGTAAACTTTTTTTAATATATTTTTAATAATTTTTCTCCTCAGGGAAGGGGTAATATTTTTGGAAATTGAGGGACAAGGACACGATTCATAATTAAATCCAAAACTAATACTTTTTTTATTTTTATTAATTGCCAAAGGAACTGCTGCAACAATTTTTTTTTCTACCTCAACTAAAAATGATAAGTTTTTTATACCATTAAATGCTGAATAATATTTAAGAACTTCCCATGTAATAAAGTGATGGTTTCTATCTAAGTTTGAAATATTAGTGTTCCAAAATCTTGGATTACAATCATCAAAAAAATGTATTTTAAGATCCATCTATGATTTTATAATTAAATTAGGCAAAGCTCCGCACTTTGTAAAAATCGGTTTTTACAATTATTGTTTTCATTATATTTTTAAATAGGTTGAAATAAAAATTCTTCTTTTTTTATAGATGTATTTATTTTTCCTATTAAAATGTTTAACTTATTCTTTTGTAAATCAATTATTTGAAAAATTTGATTAACAAAAGGTCCTGAAATGAATTTATAATGTTTCTTAAGTTTAAATTCAAAAAAAGTTTGTTTTAAAAATCCCTTTTCATTTTCATTCTCTTTACATTTAGATATAAAATTTGAAATTTCAGTTTGCGAATTCTGAAACCCATTTAAAATATATTTTAGTCCTTTAATATTTTTATATGAATTGAGTAAATTATTATCTTTGAAATCTTTATGAAAGCAAAAAAAATATTCTCCTAAAAGATTAATTTCTTTTGCATAAATTTTCTTTTTTTTTAGAGTTTTTATTTGAATTTTAGGAGTATAAAACTTTATATCTTTTCCTATTCTTTTTCCTAAACCACTTTTAAGAAAATCAATTTGTTTTTTTTCTGATTTAATTATTAACCACATGCTATTTAATCGTATTTTTTTAATTCTTTCTTTAACTCATCATATTCTGCCATTTTCTTTTTCATGTAATTTAATGTTAGCTTAGTCCTTTCAGCTATTCCTTTTGGTGTAATGACGTATTGTAAATATTTTATCTTATTTGATTTTTTTTGAAAATTTTGAATTTTAACTAAGCCTTTTTTCTTAAGCGCTTTAAGACAATAATTGAGTTTTCCTAAACTAAAACCTAATTTTTCAGCCAATTCTCTTTGTGAGGCAATCGGTTTTTTTTGCACATGTCGCAAAACTTCGAAATGATCTTCTTTATCTTTCATAATGTTCAAATTTTGAACATTATAAACGTTCAAAAATTGAACGGTCAAGCATTAATTTATTGTACTTAATGATTTTTTGTGATTAATTTACATAATATGGCTAAGATTTATTACAACAAACAACATATAGACTCCAAGGACAAAAAAGCGGTCATTGGGGCTCTGAGCAATAATCTTATCACCGGAGGAAAGCATGTTCAAAATTTTGAAAAAAATTTGAAAAATTTTTTAAATGTACGTTATGCAAAAACTTGTATAAATGGAACTGCTGCGCTTCATATGGCTTATGAGGCAATAAAATTAAAGAAAAATGATGTAGTAATAATGCCAGTCATTAATTTTATAGCTGCTTATAATATGGCAAGCCTTTACAAAGCAAAAATTTACTTTGCTGACGTCGATCATCTTACTGGACAAATGACACCTCAACATTTGATCAGCTGTATTAAGAAAAATAGTTTAAAAAATATAAAAGCAGTAGTCACAATGTATATGGGAGGATATCCTGAAAATTTAATAAAATTTTTCAAATTAAAAAAAAAATATAATTTTATTCTAATTGAAGATGCGTGCCATGCTTTTGGAGCAAGTTACAATTTAAAAAATAAAAAGATAAAAATAGGTTCTTGTAAACATTCAGACTTATCGACTTTTTCCTTTCATCCAGTAAAGAGCATAACAACAGGCGAAGGAGGTCTAGTGACTACTAATAACAAATCTTTTTTCAATAGAATTAAAAGGTTTGGGACTCACAACATAAATAGAGGTAAAAAATATTGGGATTATGAAATTTCGAGTTTAGGATTCAATTATAGATTGAGCGACTTAAATTGTGCTCTTGGCATGAGCCAATTAAAAAAGATTAATTTTTTTATAAAAAAAAGAAGGAAAATTTGTAAAATTTACCAAGAACACTTTAAACATTTAAATAATGTTTTATCAATTCCAAAATATGACTCTTTTAACTACTCTAGTTATCATTTATTTATAGCAAAAATAAATTTTAAATATCTTAAGAAAAAGAAAAGTGAATTGATAAGATATTTAAACTCAAAAAAGATTTTTCCACAATTTCATTATAAACCTTTAACAGAATTTAAAATTATAAAACATGATTTAAAATTAAATAGTTTTCCGGGCGCTTATGAATATTATTTAAATAATATTTCCCTTCCAGTTTTTGTAAATTTGAAAAGAAAAGAGGTCTTAAAAATAATTAAATATCTCAAAAATTTTATAGTGAAAAATTTACCACCTTCTAGGATCAATAATATTTAAATTTGAACTTTTTAAATTTCGGAAACTTAAAGGACTAAGATATTTTTTTACTTTTAGGATCTCTTTTAGCTGTTCTAAATTATCTGCGCCTATAATGATTTTGTTTAGTAAATTATTTTTTTTTACAAAAATAAGACATAATTTTAATTTTGAAATTTTATTTTTAAGGGAAAAGTCATTAATTTTTTTCATTTCTTTACTATTTGTTAATTTATTTTTCAATTTTGAAACTATCAACCCTTGGAGAAAAATTGATCTAGCATAAATTTTTATTCTTTTTTTTTTGAGAAGATTAAAAGATTTTTCAAAACGCCTATCTAAAATATTATAAGGAAGTTGAACTACATCAATTTTAATTTTTTTTAAAATTTTCAACATTTTCTTCACGTCGTAAACAGATATTCCAATATTTTTAATTAATTTAGATTTTTTTATTTGGGTAAGTAATTTCAATAATAATAATCCATTTTTAGAGAAAATCTTTTGAGGGTTATGTATGTAGATAGTGTTGATTTTAATATTTTTAAATTTCTTAATAAAATTAATTTTTCTAATTGTTTTAGCTAAAAAATATTTATCATTTTCAATTATTATTTTAGTATCGATAATCCACCTCTTGTTTTTTTTTAGTAAATTGAGATCAAAATCATATTCTATAGCTGTATCTAAATGAACAATATTGTTGTTAATACAATAGTTTAATATTTTTTTAATTAAGTATTTAGGGATTCTTTTTTTTTTTATATTATTTAAACCGTACGGTTTTCCAAATTGAGCTGTTCCTAGTATGAGTTTTGAATTTATCTTAGAAGTCAATTTTATTAATATTTTAAGTTTTTCTAATCAATATACATTATTAATTCAAATTATAATTGTAATCTTTTATTTAAAGTCTTATGTTATTAAATCTTTTATAAACTGATATAATATCTACTAAATTGAAAATAACATTAAAAAAAAAAATACAAATTTCATCAAATAGTAAGCCTATTGTGATAGCGGAGATATCTGGAAACCACAGTGGAAATAAAAAAAATTTTTTAAAGCATATTGTATCTGCATCAAAAAATGGAGCAGATTTAGTAAAAATTCAAACCTATGAACCTGAGGACATAACTATCAAAAATTTTAATAAAAAATTTCTGATTAAAAATGGTATTTGGAAAAATAAAAGTCTTTGGGAAATATATAAAAAAGCTTATACTCCTTTTAGTTGGCATAAAGATGCTTTCAAAGTGGCCAGAAGAAACCGAATTATTTTATTTAGCAGTCCCTTTAGCAAGCGCGCTGTTGATCTTTTAGAAAAATTTAAAGTTCCAGTATATAAAATAGCATCAATAGAAATAACAGATTTTCAATTGATCGATTATATTGCCCAAAAAAATAAACCTATTATTTTGTCTACCGGAATGTCATCCATCGACGAAGTCAAAAAAGCTATTAAAGTGATTAGGAAATATCATAACAAAATAATTATTTTATATTGTGTTTCAGGTTATCCAACTAAAGAAAAAGACTCAAACCTAAACACTTTAAGATATTATAAAAAAGTTTTTAAAAATTATAATATTGGTATTTCTGATCATACAGACGATATAATAACATCTCTTACAGCTTCAGCCTTAGGGGCAAAAGTAATTGAAAAACATTTTATTATTTCAAAAAAGTCAAAAACAGTAGATAGTAAATTTTCAATTGATGCTAAACAACTTAAAGAACTTCATTCAAAAGTTCAAAGAGTGCATCAATCTTTAGGAGGATATTATAAAAAGATTCAAAAAGTTGAAAAAGATAACCTAAAATATAGAAGATCGATTTTCGCAATAAAGGATATAAAAAAAGGAGAAAGACTAACAGAAAAGAACATAGCTTCTTTTCGACCTAAAATCGGAATTAATTCAAATAGATTTTTTCACATCTTAGGTAGAAAAGTTAAAAACAATATCAAAAAATTTAATCCTATTTTTGAAAAAGAAATAAGAAGATAAATAAAATATTTACAAATCAATTTAAAAATTTTTTTCAGTGCATAAATCAAGCCAATTGAGCTATTAGTACTGGTCAGCTGCACGCGTTGCCGCGCTTCCACATCCAGCCTATCAACGTAGTG
>MDTG01444790.1_pt1 | contig 27153 bp, 25 predicted proteins | sample 811421 | NCBI WGS metagenome assembly MDTG01 (sample SAMN05326645, study PRJNA326480) | marine metagenome | isolation source: seawater | place: Pacific Ocean: South East | collected 2011
AATAAATCACTCAATATTTGACAGGGATGTGATACATCACTCAAAGCATTAATGATTGGTTTATCGAAATACTGCGCAGCAGTAATTAATTTTTGATGATCCGTTGTGCGATAAATTAAACCATCCAAATAACAATTAAATGCTCTAAAAGTATCCTCAAAACTTTCATCCCTGCTAATATTCAATTCAGAAAACCTCAAATCAACACAGTTCCCACCCATAGTATGAATGCCCACAGAAAATGATAATCGAGTTCGAGTAGAATATTTTTCAAAAAGAAGTCCTATGTTTTTACCCTTAAGTTTTATTGGAGAAATTTCTATACTTAAGATGTTATTAATATCAAAATTTGATAAATTAGATATTTGAAAAAAATTTGTAATCATACTTTAAAAAAATATTTTTAATTATTGATATTCTATTTAATATTTATTTTTAAAATTTTAAAGTTAAAGTTATGTTATTTCAATAAATTCATAAATATCTCTAAAACTGTCTGTCTATGATAAAGTTGATTATTTCCAATATACTTCAATCATTAGGAGATATTGATTTTTATGTATTAATTCAAAATAGCAAATCATCTTCTCAAAAAATTTAGAGTTTGGTCAAAAAAAGATTTTTTAAATTGACATAATGAAAATAGGTTTTCATTAAATTGAAAAAAAAATTTTTGAGTTAAATTAACTTCCTCAAAGTCCTTTTCCTCTAATTATAACCAATAATGACTTAAAAATAATTTTTAAGTCAATAATCAAAATTGTTAAGTTGTTAGAAGTATAGAGTTGATCTAAGTAAATGAATTCATATTTTGGGGATCCAAAATCAATCTCTTCTTTTCTGATGTGGCCCAAGCCAATTATACCTGCTTTTAATAATTTTCTATAAATATTTTTTTGTAATATGTCCCTCCTATAATGCATTACGGATAATGCTCTGGGGCCCACAATACTGATATCTCCCAAAAGAACATTGATAAATTGAGGTAGTTCATCAAGGTAAAAATTTTTTACCCATTTGCCCGTGAATGTTCTGCAATCTTCACTCCAATCATTGCAATACGCTAACCAGTCATGTCTATTGGCTAATTCATGGTCAATGTATTTATTTTTAATAACTCTAATTTTGTATTTCTTAAAGATTTTTCCTTGACTTACAGCATAGTAGTAAAAAAATATTTTACCTCTACTCTCTTTGTCTAAAAAAAACTCTATTAAATAGCAAAAAATTATTAATAAATAAATAGGTAAAGATAAAATTATTACTACTAAAGAAAAAATTTTGTCGAATATACTTTTTGAAGTGGTATATCTCATTTTTTTTTTTTGATAATAAGAACTATAGCGATCCTTCAAATTTTTACATGGAGCTTTGTAAGGAAAAGACTCTGGAGGCTGATTAGATTTATTATATTTTAGCATTCAATTTCAGCTTTTACCTTTTTTATTATTTGATTGGCTTAGGCAATATCTTTTCTATCATATTTCAAAAATAAACATATTAGTTTAAAAGCCTTAAGATATCTTGGAAAAAATATTTTTGGATTGTGCAGACACCTGACCAACCAAGATAAATAAAATTTATCAGAAATAGCATTAACTGGGGCCTGTTCTCCATTGATAAAAGACAAAGCCGCACCGGTACAAAGTACTTTTATGTTAAGTCCTTTAGTTAAAATATTTTCTCTAATGTAAAGACCTAAAATTTCCTGCTTAAGTCCACCAATATTTATAAAAACATAATTAGGTTTCACAGTTAATAAATATTTTATTAATTTTATGTCGTTAAATGAATTATTATAGAATGGGCAAATATAACTAAAAATATTCTTTTTTTCATATCCTTTATCAATTAATAATTTTATATTTTTAAATTCAGAATTTTGATTAGGTTCTAAGAGTAAAATTTTACTTTTAGTAAACAATTTTTCTTCGAGAAACTTCTTAACAAAAAGATATCCAGATATTTTTTTTGGCAACTTACGATATTTAAAAAACAACATAAATGCAATAAGACTGCTTTCTAAAATTATATAATCTGCTTTTCTTAGAGATGCATAATATTTTTTCTTATTAAAAATTTCACTTAAAGCAGGTGCTGCAGGGAATACAAAAAGTAAAGATTCAGGTTTTTTTAATAATTTAATCAAAAGGTTGAAATCACAAGATGTAAAATTGATATTAAAGAGTTTTAACACTAAAATTTTATCTTAATTAATATTATTTACGAATAAAGTATTTTTTTTATATTATGTATGATAACACAAATTCATAAAATATATTTTAAAATAATTAAGTATGATTATTTGAAATTATGAAATACGTTATATTTTTAAAAAGTATTTTAAATTTATAGAAAAATTAAAATTTTGAAATTGAAGATAGAAGATAAGTTTTATCAGAACCTTTTTTTCAATATTAGGAAATTTGAAAGTTTGACTGATTAAAGTTTTGAATTTTTATAATAATATAAAAGTATCAATAGTTACAATTTCATATAATCAGGCAGATTATATTGAAAAATGTATTAAATCAGTTATTAATCAAGACTACAAAAACTTAGAATACATCCTCATAGATGCAAACTCCAATGATGGTACTAGAGAAATCATTGAAAAATATCGCCAAGATATTGATGTTATAATGATTGAGAGAGATAAGGGTCCTGCTGATGGATTGAACAAAGGCTTTAACTTGTCATCTGGTCAAGTATTTGGATTTATAAATGCAGATGATTACCTACTTCCAAACGCAGTATCAACAGTTATAAAGTCAAATAAAATAAATAATCATGATGTAGTTTCTGGAAATGGTTACATTGTAGATAAAAATGGCATTATAAAGAATCACTTTATTTCAAGAAGATTTAACCTAAAGCATTACTGTTTTGGTGCTTCTGTCTTATGTCAACAATCCACTTTCTTCACAAGAAAAATTTATAACAAAGTTGGAGGTTTCAATGTTAATAACAAAATAGCATGGGATGGAGAATTTTGGGTTGACTGCGCTCTTAATTCGGCAAAATTTTCAAATATAAATAAATACTTTTCATGTTTTCGTGTTTATGGCAATACAATCACATCTCAAAATAAAAGTCGTTTTGTACATTTTGAGGAAATGTATAAAAAAGTATTTAAAAAAAAAATACCAAAAAATTACAAAATATTAAGTGTGATTTATAAAATTTTTCAATTAATCAAAACTCCAGCTATTATTTTTTATAGGCTTAAATATGGTAAAATTATCAAATAAAATAAAAAATAAAAAGATTTTAATTATTGGTGGTTGTGGCTTCATTGGTCAAAATCTTACTTCTACTATGTATAAAAATGGTTTTACTAATATTAAAACAGCTGACGTACACATTCCAAGAGATGCAAGATTTATGAAATTTTATAATTATTGTGATGTTATAAATTATGAAATTTTGGAAAAACTATTTACTAATTTTAAACCACAGATAATTATAAACTTGGCTGCAAATCCTGATTTAAACAAGAAGGTGATTACAGAATTTCCTGAAATATATAATGGTGTAAAAAATATAATTAAATGTGTAAATAAGTTTGATTTTGTAGAAAACTATATTGAGACTTCAACTCAATATGTCCATAAACCATGGAAAGAGATGAACTCTTTATACTCTTATGACCCATATACAGTTTATGGTGAATGTAAAGCTTATGCAGAAAAGTATGTGATAGATAACTGTAAAAAAAGTTGGTTAATTGTCAGACCAACAAATATTTGGGGACCACATCATCCAAATTTTAAGGATGGTTTGTGGAAGTATATTTATAAAGGTTTATATATCCATCCAGGCTTTACAATATCCCAAAAAAATTACTGTTTTGTTGATAATGCCTCCTATCAATATTTAATTGCTTTAAACAGCTTGATAGAAAAAAAGATAAATAGTGGGGCAATAATATATCTAGTTGATGAATTTAAAGATAACTCTATTTGGTTGAATGATATTTCAATCAATTTAAGAGGAAAAAAAATTATCAAAGTGCCTTTATTTACTTGGCAAATTTTAGCGTCTTTTGGTGATTTCTTAAATTTGTTAAAAATCAAATTTCCCATGAATTCGGCTAGACTTTCAAGAATTAGAAAAAACGAAAAAAACCTTTCTCGATTTACTATTTCTGAAGAAAAAAGTTTGATAAGCTACGATCAAGCTATTAAAAAAACTACAAATTGGTTAAAATTATACTATTCATCATTAAGTTAAAAATAATTGAAAAATTTAAAAATTCTTCATGTATTGCAATCTATTGCAAAAGAATTTGGTGGCGTTCAAACATTCGTACTTGATTTAGCTCATCAACAAAATACTAATTTTCATGAAGTCACAATACTTACTACTGACCTTGGGTCAAAACATAAACAAATTGAACCAGTTATCAAAAAAAATGTTTCTGGAATAGAATTTATTTATTGTAAGTCTTTTGGGCCAAATCTATTTTCTTGGGCTTTTGTAAAAGTTCTAAAAAAAATCGTTAATGATTTTGATATTATTCATATTCATGGTCTTTATAGATTTCCTATGACCTATGCTGGGTACTTAGCAAAAAAAAGGAATAAAAAATATATTCTATCTCCACATGGATCTCTTGATCCATATTTGTATAACAAAAGCACAAAAAAATTACTTATATTTAAAAAAATATATCAGAAGATTTTTGAAGAAAGACTAATCTCTAATGCTGAAAAATTCCACTTCACTACTATTGAAGAAGCTAATTTGGTGAGCCACTTAAAATTCGTTAACAACCCAGTCATCATCCCGATAGGCATTGATTTATTAAAATTTAAATCTGAACAGACACAATCCTCTCAAACTTGTAAAAGTACAAGAATTGATTTTTGTTTTATAGGAAGAATTCACTTCAAAAAAGGTCTGGATATGCTAGTCCTTGCCTTAAGAAAGGTTGTAGACAATGGAATAAATGCTCAATTAACAATTATTGGCCCAGATAATGATGGTTATAGTGAAGAAATTAAGAAATTAATTAATTTAAATAGCTTAGAAAAACACGTAATTTTTAAACAGCCTTTATGGGGTTTAGATTTGATAAATGCATACAAACAGAGTGATATTTTTATATTACCTTCCTACTCTGAAAATTTTGGCATCACAATAATTGAAGCATTAGCTTGTAAAGTGCCCGTGATTATAAGTAATAAAGTAAACATATTTAATGAGATTAATAATGCAAACGCTGGTATAGTAGTTAAATGTGATATAGATGATATTTCCGAAGCTATGATTAAATTAAGTTTATCAGACAAATTGAGGAATGAATTAGCCACAAATGGTGAAAAATTAATAAAAAGTGAGTTCACTTGGCAAAAAATTATTAAAAAATTTAATGCAACATATATCGAAATAATTGATAATACTAAGAAAGTTTGAATATTTATATTGTTTTTACGGAATTAAAATTGATAAAAAAGTGAAATTATGAAATCTGTTTATGTTGGTATGAGTGCTGACATCATTCATTCTGGGCATATTAATATTCTTAATGAAGCCTCAAAACTTGGTGATGTAACTGTTGGGGTTCTCACCGATGAAGCTGTGGCATCATACAAACGATTGCCATATTTGACTTTTGAGGAGCGTGAAGCAGTTATTTTAGGATTGAAAGGTGTATCTCGTGTTGTAAAGCAAGAAACGCTTGATTATAGACCCAACTTGGAAAAGTATCGCCCCGATGTAGTAGTCCATGGAGATGATTGGAAGACTGGAGTTCAATCTAAAGTTCGCCAGCAGGTTATTAAAACATTAAGTCAATGGGGAGGAATAGTTGTTGATATCCCCTACACCCCTAATATTTCTTCAAGTCGAATTAATTCAGCCATTAAAGCACAAGGTACAACACCTGACCGTCGTAGGGGTGAGCTGAAAAGGCTCTTGAACGCTCGTAAATTTATTAGAGCGCTTGAAACTCATTCAGGAATTACAAGTTTGATTGTTGATAATCTTCAGGTCGAAAAAGATGGCCGTAAAAAAAGTTTTGATGCTGTGTGGTCAAGCTCTCTTACAGATAGTACGAATAAAGGGAAGCCAGATATCGAAGCAGTCGATACAAGCGATAGGGCTAATACAATTAACTCTATATTTGAAGTCACCCTAAAACCTATGATTTATGATGGCGATACTGGCGGAAAGCCAGAACATTTTGGTTTCACTGTCAAAACACTTGAGCGTCTTGGTGTTTCAGCAATTATTATTGAAGATAAAATAGGCCTGAAGAAAAATTCTCTCTTTGGAATTGAATTGGAACAACAGCAACAAAACATTGAGGACTTTTGTTACAAAATTTCAGCTGGTAAGAACGCTAAAGTAAGTGACGACTTTATGATTTTTGCCAGATGCGAAAGTCTTGTTCTGGATAAAGGATTGAACGACGCAGTTACTCGATGTAAGGCATATCTGCAATATGGTGCAGATGGTATAATGATACATTCACGGAAAAGTGATGGGAAAGAAATTTTAGAGTTTTGTAAGTTATATCAGGAATTCGGTGCTGGAAAACCTTTGATAGTAACTCCATCATCATTTGACATAATAACAGAAAAAGAATTCGAAGCTGCTGGCGTGAATATTGTTATTTACGCCAATCATATGCTTAGAGCAGCCTATCCAGCTATGCTTAAAGTAGCAAAATCAATTCTTGAAAATGACCGGTCTTATGAAGCTCGTGAAGATTGTGTATCAATTGAAGAGATGCTTAAAATAATTCCTAGCACAAAATAGTGATTAGTCCCAACTTATACCTAGGAATTTCGAAATGAATGTTATATCAAAATATAACGGATTACTTGATCTCCACAATCTTTCAAACTTGTATGCAAATAAAAATATTTTACTTGTTACTGGCAAAAAGTCTTTCGAGACTTCAGGTGCAAAAAAAATAATGCAATATCATCTTCAGGATGAGCGCGTTGTTCAATTTTCAGATTTCTCAGTTAACCCCAAAATAGAAGATGCTATTCAAGGTGCAAGCATTGCAAAGGAAAATAATATTGAAGTAATTATTGCCATTGGAGGAGGAAGTGTTCTTGACATTGCAAAATTAATTAAAGCATTTATTACCTCAAGTGGAAATGAAATCAATCTAGTAAAAGGTGAAGATACGGTTGTTGATTCATCAATACCTATAATTGCAATTCCTACAACTGCAGGCTCAGGTAGTGAAGCCACTCATTTTGCTGTTGTGCATGTTGGCGAAGATAAATATTCGCTAGCAGCACCATGCCTCTTACCTAATGCTGTTATTTTAGATGGTGCTTTAGCTATTACTGGTAGTAAATACTTAAAATCTTGTAGTGCACTTGATGCAATGTCACAAGCGATTGAGAGCTATTGGGCCGCTGGGTCAACCACAGAAAGTCAGAGATATGCCATATCGTCTATTGAACGTGGTTGGAAAATGATTTTGACCTATGTTTCAGACAGGTGCTATGAATCCAATGCTCAAAATATGATTGAGTCTGCACATCTGGCCGGCAAGGCAATCAACATATCAAAAACTACAGCAGCACATGCTTGGTCGTATGCATTTACGAGTATTTATAAAATCCCACATGGGCACGCTGTATGGTTAACATTGCCAGCAATTTTTGAAGTTCATTTGCGTTCCACTATATCAAGTATTACGGACAAGCGCGGTTCATATTATTTTCAAGACATTGTGAAAAAACTAACAAATGCATTAGATCTGGATGGCTCAGAGAGTGTGTCATATCAACTTGAAAAGTTTTTAATTCAAATTGACATAGAACCCAAAATGGAAAACTTAGGATGTGATAAGCAAGTTAAAAAACTAGATGTCTCCGGTCGTGCAAATATAGAGAGAATGGTAAATAATCCTGTTGATCTGTCAGATTTTGTAAATCGGATATTTAGATTGGAATAACTATTTAAAATCAATTTTATTTATTAAAATTAATAATTAGAAAATAAGTAATTTCATTTATTTTTTAAACCAAATTGATCGGTATCTAATTTATGACAAAAGATGGTGTTATTTTTAATTTTTTGATTAAATATATTGACCCTTTATAGATGAATGCTGCAATTAATATATTAGTTATGACATTCTTATTTAACTTTTTTTTGGTTTTTAAACTCTATAATCAATTTAAAATAAAGAGTTTTTTATATTAAGATGACTAACACCTCATTATAGTTCTAATTTATTAGATATCAAAAACTTATATTGTACTAAAATCTTTCACTAATTTAACAAGCATTATTATATTTAAAATTATTTATTCAGCAGATATTTTTTTGAATAATGCAATTAGATTAAATGATGATGGTAAATATGAAACTGGTGGATTATAAATCCTATTAAGAAAATTAATTTTAGCAATTTCATTTTCAATCTCTGGAAATACGCCCCCTTCATAGTCTTTAAAAAGTTTTAAAAGAAACTCATCTGATATAAGATTTGGATGGACCATGCTCCACAGAGTGCGCCAATCATTTGGATTATTTATAAGCTCAGTTAAGCTTCCATTTGGACAAATGATTATACAGTACCCATTCTCTAATAAAAGTTGATCCATATGAATTTTAAAGAGACTAGGATTGAACATATGTTCAATTACATGAGAAGAAAATACAACATCGAACTTATTAATAAATTGATCTTCATTAATATATTTAACATTTAAATTTTTTTCACCAAAATATCTTCTTGAATCGGAATATTCATATCCATAAACCTCTTGAATGAATTCTTGATCATCGAGTTGAAAGACGGTGTAACCCCAATTTGCACCATAATCTAAGACAGATATCTTTTTATCTAATAATTTGGATATACACCTAAAAACTGGAAACCATTTAGAAAAATCTTTTTCTGAATTACGAAATTTTTTATCTATCAATTGTTTTAATTGAGATTCATTTGGCAAATCTGTAGTTAAACCAACTTGGCTATATTCATCTTCGTAAAACTTTTTTGATTCATTCTGTAAAGTAGTAGGATGTCGATAAAGCAATTTACATTTGGAGCAATGACGAAGAGACGTAGGGTATTTATTAAATTCTTTTGATGAAATCGTAGTAAAATTTTTTGATCCACAGCTAGGGCAATTATTATGAATATTATCAAATTTATTAATAAAAGATTTAAGTCCATATTTAATTCTTCTTAAATTCATAAAATTATAAATCTCCTTTTAATAATTAATTAAATTATCTCTAATTAATGTAATATTATATAATAAATAATATTTTAAGAATAATAATTAAGTTTTTGAAGATTTCAAAGTAGCCCTATCTCTTTACTAAATTAATTCAATATGAAGGTAGCAGCATCTATTGAGCATGAGTTTTTATTTAAAAATTATAAAATAGATACTGTTATCGATGTTGGAGCCAATACTGGTCAATTTGCGCTTATAGCAAATTAGTATAGTATTTTGGGTTATGTAATTTCAAATCGTGGAAATTTGTTAATACTTTAATTTTCATTAATGACAATAATGTTTTATTTGTCTGACTCTATAATCAATCGTGATCTTAAATTAAACTTCGCTTCTTTAATTTTTATACCAACACTTTTGCTAATAAATTCACGATTTAAGTTAAGAACAAATATATTTCAAGTTTCAGTCATCTTGCTATTTTTAGCATTAATTCTTTTCAAACCTATTTAATTATGTTTGTTTTAATTGGAAAGATGTATTTCATTTATTAGCATTACTTATAATTTTTAGAGGTAATAAAATAAAAGAACTTTTTGAATAAGTTCTTTTAAATCACTTTCCTTATTTGTTGGTTTTAATTCTAAGTTCTGCAATACTGTTAGTAGCCGATATCCATTTACACTTTCTTTTTTTTGGGATTAATAGATTTGGAGGTTTCTACAACGAACCTTCGCATCCAGCTTTATATGCATCACCAATAATTGCATATCGTTTATTGAAGATCTAAATAATATTTTACAGTATTGAATATATTTTGCTTTTATAGTTTTATGTATACACAAAACAAAATTGAATGATTTAACGATTGAAAATTAATTTGCATGGGCATATTTAATACTATGAAAAATTTGAAAATTTGTCGCTTATTTGTGGGATTATTATAAGGTATAAAAAGTGGAGCAATTTGATTTTATTGAAACAGTAACTGATGTATTTAATAAAAATAAACTTGAGGTTTTCATAGATTGTGGGACTCTTTTGGGAATTGTTCGTGACGGAAGGATTTTGCCATGGGATAATGACTTAGATTTTGCAGTATTTGAAAGACATCTTAATGATAAGAAAATTAATTCTCTTTGTATCGATTTTGAAAAATTAGGCTTTAAGTTTTACCTTAAAAAAAATCACATCCACATTTTTCACTCATTGGGTGTATATGCTGATGTAAACATATTTAAATTAGATTCTGGAAATTATATCTCTGAAAACTACTATCCAGGTAATATATTTGATAAATTTTTATATCTTATTTATGAAAGCATAAACTTTAATTATCCAGATAAAAGTTTTTCAAAAAATATTATAAAATATTTTATTCACCAAATGATCATTCGATTGTTTTCTAACTCACAAGAAAAACCATTAAGTAGATTATTGACAAAATATATTGAGAGAAGAATGCGACTTTACTGGTTAGATTTGTCACTTTCCATACCCCATTTATTTTTTACAGATTTTAAAATATTTAAAAATAAGTTTTTGATTCCGTCATCTACAGATGAATATTTAAAATTTAAGTATGGAGAAGATTGGAAAATACCAGACAGTAATTGGCACTGGTCAAAAGATTTATCATTAAAGATAAATCAAAAGTCTTAATTTGAAATCGAAATTATTTATCATGTACCGCTCTATCCTAAGAGGGATAACTTTCAACTTATCATTTAAGATTTTTAGCTACTTCCTCTCATACTTAATCAGTCTGTTGATTATAAGTAATTATGGAACACATGATTTTGGATTTTATACATTAATTATCACCTTAATAACAATCACTTCAGTGTTGTTAAGCTTTGGTATACCGAAACTTATAATACGAGAAGTTTCACGATATTTATATGCGAATGAAAGACAGAAAATAAATAATCTGTATGAGAGAATTCATAATTATTATTTATCAATATTTTTACTTTTGGCAGTAATTTTCTTTTTTGGATATCTTTTTGGGTTTTCCTTAAATCATACGTTCTTTGTTTCCATTGCATGTGGATTTTTATTTTGTTTAACCCAAACAAATAGCGCTAAAATTCAAGCAAGTGACAATGTTACTTTGGGGCTTTTTTTTGAACCTGTATTGAGACAAGTAGTCTTTCTGGTATGTTTATTGTGTGGGTTTTATGTTCTTAAATTAGAATCAAACGATACAATATCTCTTTTAATCTATTCATCTTTTATCATTTTATTTCTAATATCTTATTTTATTCATCTACATTTGAAAGAAAATGAGAGTCAAAAGTTTTCCCCTAAATTATTTGATTTTAGTATTTTGGGTAAAGCAAAATTTATAGGCTTATCAAATATCTTATTTATTTTTTTATCAAGTATAGAAATTTTATTAATGTCGTCATTTACTACTTTTGATGACGTCTCGTATTTAAGAATATATATATTATTATGCTCCCCAATAAGTCTTTTATTGGGTGTGTACAGTCAATACATGCACAGAAATTTTAGTGTATATTCTCAGGAGAAAAATTTTGAAAAAATTAAAATTATTAATAGAAAATTCATACGAATAATTTCTATAATTTCAATTGTATATATGGCTTTTTTTTACTTTTTTGGGCAGTCTTTAGTTACTTTGTTATATAATAGCCAAATAATTTTAGATAATAAAATTATCTTAATATTACTCCTCGCTAATATGATTAACGTTTTTTCAGGCCCGAACTTAACATTATGTCATATGATGGATATTTCTGATTATGTTACGAAAACACTTTTTGTAATCGTGATAAGTTCTATTGTTTTAGGATCTATTTTAGTTTACTCATCAGGAATATTTGGTGCTGTATTTAATATATTAATAATGACTTTTTTATTTAATATATCTTTAAACATAAAGATTTATAAAACTTTTAAAATTAAAAGCTTTATTCATTAAAAATTAACTTGTTTTGTATAATATTATAAATTCTGAAAATTATTTAAATAATTTTAAAATTTTAGAAGTATGACAAATTTATAAATTTATCATTAATTTTATAGTAAATTTAATTATTAATATTAAATCTAATTATTTTTGTTTGTATTGACCTCCCTAAAAAATATAGTTTATTAATATAGGTATTAAATTTATAGGATAATAAATAAAAATTGAATTACGTGTTGTATCTAAATCAATTTTTTACCAAATAGTTAATCGTCAATGACTAAACCAAAAATAATTATTTCAAATGGATTTAATAAATTTCACCTGTCTATAGCTGGATCAGAAATAGATAAGAGGAATAATTTATATATGTATATAACTGGTTTTTATCCATTTATTTATATTGAAAATATTTTCAACTTATTAAATTTGCAATCTCCTAAAATTTTAAGATTTAAAAGTAGAAAAGCAAAAATTGATCCTACCAAAATAAAATCATTATTTATGTCTGAGTTACTTTGGTTTTTTGGTCAATGGCTTCAAAGAAAAAAAATTAAAGTTCTCAGTAAAATATTCATAAAATCTTCTCTTATATTGTACGGCATTTGTAGTTCTTTTTACATTTACAAGTTAAAAAGTAATGAGATTGGGATATTTCATTGCCGATCTGGTTTTGGATTTTTAGCTATTAACAAAGCTAAAAAATGTGGTTGGACCGTAATTTCAGATCATTCAATGGCAGCACCTCATATTTACGAGCAACTAATAAACTCAAATGGAAATTTAGATCTCTGTAATAAAAACATAAAATCAAAGGATATTTTATTGAACCACATTAATTATGATTTGGAAAACTCAAGTTTTATATTGGCTAATTCAGATTTTTGTAAAGATACACTAATATATCAGGGTTTTGATAGTAAAAAGATAAGAGTTATTTATCTTGGGCTTGATGAAGAATTTATTAATTATGTAAATGACATTAAAAAACACATACATAAAAATAATTATTCAATGTGTTTTGTTGGCCGCTTTACAAAAGAAAAAGGTGCATTAACTATAATTGAAGCGATAAACAAATTAATTAAATCAAATAGTTTTAATTTAAAATTAACCATAATTGGCGAAATAGATAAGGATATGTTTGATAGTCATCCTAACTTCTTTGATAATAAGAATGTAGAAACAACTGGTGTAATTGGCAGAGAAGCTATTTCAAAAATATTATTATCGACTCAAATATTTGTTTTTCCGTCTCAATCAGAGGGTTCAGCCAGAGTCATTTATGAAGCAATGGCTTGTGGATGTTTTATAATCACAACACCAAATGCAGGGTCAGTTGTTAGAGATAAAGAGAGTGGATTTGTAATTCCGCCTAATAATTCAACTAAACTCTATGAAGCAATAGAAAACTGCTTTAGTAATATTGACATAGATAATGTTAAAGATAAAAATCAAAAAATCATTTTTTATAATTATTCCAATTTGTCTTATGGATGCAATCTGAACAATTTCTATGAAAAGTTAGTTTTTCTATCAAACCATAAAAGTTCCAAATAATATTTATAATTTTTTGGGTCATTATCTTTTTTTAAAAATTGCTATTAGATTTATGGATCATGTCAGATAGGAAACACTATGATAATAAATTTTATCAAGTTACTTGTCTCGGAGCCGCTTCCCATATGGAATTACTGGATAAATTATGAGATATATTTACAAAAAACTAAATATCTTAATTGTTTATTTATTTTAAATTCAGTAATGTCATATTGAGAATAATCTATAAAAATGTTTCAAAATGATTCCGCATTAAAGCGATTTTTTTCTCAATCAGTTCACAGGTTGATAGGCCATAAATTATCAAAATCTATTGGCAAAAATGACTTAGTTGTTAAAGTTGGTGCAGGAAATGAAGCCCTGCATAAATTCACAAATTTAGAAAATTATATTGGGATTGATACTAACTGGGATATGCTATGTCAGTTGACATCTTCTTTTCCTAACAAAAAATTAATCTGTACCTCTGGAGGCGCTCTCCCTATTGCTGACAGTGCTGTAAATGCATTTATAACATTACACACACTGCAGCATATATACCATCTTGCGGAAACCTTTGAGGAAATCATTCGAATTTTAGAGCCAAACAGTAATCATCATTTTGTTATATCCTTTGAAGGTGGTCTCCCGTTTAGTCTTGGTCGCACCTTTATAACTGGTCCAAACCTAAAGCGTAAATATAACCTTGATATTGATATGATAATGTCTCGAGAACATATTAATGATGCACTAAGATTTCTAAAATTTTTAAAGTTGTATTTTAGTGACTTGGAATATTGTTATTGGTCTTTACCTTTCCTTCCTTTATTGCATATTAATGTTATGATCTGGGAAAATTGCATGGCTAGCTCAGAATTGTTATCTCTTATCGATATTACAAACCCAAATTTAGATTAAACACTATGCTTGTTATCGAATTAAATGAATATAATAAAGAGCTCTTAGAAAAAATGAGTTCTAATTTTGATTTGCCAAACATTAAAAAAATACTGTTGTGGCACTATTGTGAAACGTATACTTCCGATGAAGAGTCTTCTGGGTATCTCGATCCGTGGTGCCAATGGGTTTCAGTTCACACAGGTAAAAAGAGTGATGAACACCAACTCAAAAATTTAGGTGAAGTCCCAAATAAAAATTTAATTCAGATTTGGGAGTATTGGGATACAAATAACGAGACGTCTGTTATCTGGGGTGTAATGAATGGAAATCGTTCAGATGCCGAACTCTGTAAAGCTTTTGTACCTGACCCATGGACATATCATGAAGAGGCTTTTCCAAAAAAACTTAATGGATTGATTTCTCTACCCAGATATCTCTCTAAGAATTACATAAATCCTTCAAAATTAATTATTTTAAGAGAGATTTTTCGCTTTTTGTTCGCATGCCTTAAAAATACAAGACCTAAAGATTGGTTCACTGGTTTAAAAATTTTTATTCGTGGGGTACAAAAATTCAGAGGTTCGAATTTGACATTTATTGCTTTTTTTGAATGGTTTTCTTCGATGGCCTTCCTAAAAACTTATAAGCGTGATCAGCCTGATCATGGAATTTTATTCTTAAATCTTCTTGCCCATGCACAACATCATTATTGGACAGATGAAGACCCATCGAAAAGCCCTCAACTTATTTATGTATTAGAAATAATAGATAATATACTTGGCCGTTGCTTTCACACGCTTGGTGAAATGAAAAAATCACAAAAAGTAATGATGCTAAATGCAATAACACAAAAAAATACAAATGAAGAACCAACTTGGATTTTGTACGTTCCTAAAAGCCATGAAAGTTTTTTGAAAAAATTTGAAATTGGTTTTAGTCATGTAGAGCCACTAATGACTAATGATGCGCATGTGTTTTTTGAAACAGAAGCGGAGGCAAAACGAGGCGAACGGCGCCTTAAATCGCTAGAAGTAGTTGGTAAACCCCTTTTGCATGTAGAGCGCAGCAATATAAATCCAAAAAAATGCTTTTATAAATGCATTTTTACTGAACAATTAAATCGTGATGCTATATTGAGTTGTGAAAATATTTCCTTACATTTCAATGAATGCTTCTCAGAAGTAGTTCAACGGACTGGTCGACACGTACAGAAAGGGGATATATTATCAAATGAATCAGGTCTTCCTAAATCGTTAGGTATTGAGAAAGTGTTTAATTATCTAAGATAGGAGTTCATGTAATTTTACAAGATTTTTTTCAAAAGAAAAATGAAGTTCAGATATTTTACATACTTAATCATTTAGATCTAAAAATAATTGTCTTTTGAATAATAAAACTTAGTAAAAATAATATTAAATAAGCTGCAAAAAGCGAGACAGTTTGACTGAAAATTTTAAATTGTAAAAATTTTTCAACAATCCATATAGTCATAATTAAATGCAAAATTGTTAATGAAATATACTTTACGATTTGCATCATAAGTTTTGATTTTTTTTTAAAAACAATAGATCGAGCCATAAGAAAAAGAAAAATTCCTGCAAATAATCGGCCAATAATTAAAGCATGTTCAATGGAATAACCTATCTTAGTGAATATATAAAATATACTTACTTCAACACATACTGCTAAAAAACCAGAAATAATATGACGTAAAAACACCCAATATATTTGTAATGAGTCAAATATTGGATGAAAATGTGATGTTGGATTCTTTGGCTCGTACACAGTAGTTATTTGAATTTGACGAACTTCAAATATTTTTATGAATTGAATTAACATCTGGGTTTCAAATGCATATTTTCTCGCTTTGATTTTTAAAAGTTCTGGTACTAAATTGCGAGAAAATCCTCTCAAGCCTGTTTGTGTGTCTAAAATATTTCCACCATACAGGATTTTAAATAACGACTTGGTAATGTTATTACCTAATTTACTTCGAAAAGGTACACCCTTGTCGAAAGATCGGATACCTAACACAGGTATATGATTATCCTTACCAGCATTTACAATTTTTACAATGTCATGTGCTAGGTGTTGCCCATCAGCATCGGCTGTAACAATCCAGTCAATTTGGGGCATGGATTTTTCAATATACTTTAAACCTGCTTTAATAGCGTCGCCCTTGCCCAAGTTTTTTTTCAAATCAACAACATTAATGTTTTTAAAATCTTGCTTAACTGATTCAAAAACCTTTTTGGCCTCAAGACTTTTAGAGCCGTCGTTAATCAAAAGTATGCTAGGAGGTTTGTTATTTTTTGAATAAAATATCTGGATAATGCCATTGATAACCTCAATCAGAACTTCATTGGGTTCATATGTGGGAATGATTATGCATGTATTTTTCATCTTGATTTTTTGTATACTACAATCCCTTGAGTTAAACCAATTAGCCAGTTTGTAGATTTGTGTAAAAGCGTACCAAATTGTGAACAAACATTAATTACTTCGTCAAATTGCAAGGGGCGTTCATCGGAAAAATGCCAGTTGTTAGTAATTTCTGCAATAAATCTAATAATTTGATAAACTTTTGTTGGGGTGGGAAAAGTAATAATCACTATTCCCCCAGGTTTTACTGCTCTAAAGTGAGCCTGAATCGATTTTGCGGTATTTTTTTTTTCAAAGTGTTCTATTAAACCAGCACTTAAGATAATGTCATATAATCCCAACTTGTTAATTTCTGATGAGTTCAAAATATCCAAAGTAATTGTTTGGAAGTTTTTTTTGTTTTTAAATTTCTTCTTGAAAAGATTTAGTCCGTATTCATTGTTATCTGCCACTGAATATTCTGAAGGTTTGCAATCATAAGTAATTTTTTCAGCAAAACACGAATTAGCTCCACCAAATTCAAGTATTTTAGGATTTTCTGTGTTATTGAATATTTTAATAAGTTTAATTAATCTTTTTTCAGTAATTTTTCTGGTGATTGATGCAGCCTTAAAAGGTTTGGAATAGTACTGATCCCAATCAGTTGGTTTTTTTTTATTTTCAATGATCATTTTATATACCTTAACTAAATATTTTGATAATAAATAACTATTCTAAAAATTTAATATTTAAAAGCTCATGTTCATAGATCTAATTTTCTCAAAGTTAACGATCGCTTGTTTTCTTTTTTTTTATTTTTTTACATTATGTAATCGTTTGTGGATAAATAGTTTTGGATATTCAGTATTTATTATATTTCCATTTACACTTGGACTAGTCGCATCGTCAATCATTACTGGTTATTATTTTAATTTAGACCCTCTTTTGAGTCTATTACTATTAACGACCCTTTTCTTTATATTTTGTAAACAACAACCAGATACAATTGGCAATCATATTCATATTAGTTCCGATGTAATATTGCTTTTGTTGGTGTCGCTAATTTTTTTATCACTTATAGGTGGTAAATTTGTGCTTTCGCCAATTATAAGTACATGGGACGGGATCGTTTCATTCCAACGCTGGGCATATGAGCTTTCAACCAATGATTTCACCCCTTACGGATCATTTTATCAAGTTGGGTGGCCTGCCATTTGGTCCTTATTTGCGGATGCTGAAATGTATCTTTCGACTCAATTTTCAAAAATATTTTTGATTTTTGAAAAATTAACTTTCATTTTTTTGCTTGCCTCTTATTCACAAGCGAAAATATATAGGCTTACGATTTCAATCATATTTATTTTAAGCCTGTTATTAATTAATCAAACTTGGTTGTTTTCAGGAAACATTGACAGTTCACTATCATTTAATGTTGTAAATGTGGTCTTATGTTGTGCATTCGCAATTCATAATAACTCAAATAGTTTGAGAGTTACTGTCTATATAAATGCTGCAGTATGCTTTTTCTTTTTTTCGATATTAATTAAACAGCAAATAATTTATGTCACACCAATTCTTGTTTATTCTCTCTGGAAAAATAATAATTATAAATTAATTGATATTCGTACAATATTATTTTGTTTGGTTTGTTTGACGGGACTGATTTTTAATTACATTTTATACTTAAAGAATAGACCAAATGAGGTGTTTGATTATTATTCAATGTTTTTAGATAGGTCTATCGAGAGATCGGGGCCTGAATTTATTGGTATGCTAAATTATGCTTTCAATAAAACCTATGATTTATTCATTAACTTGGGGAATATTCTTCTCTTATCAATTATATTTTGGTTAAGGATAATCAAAAAAAAGAAGAACAATATTTTTTCAAATTCTTTTATTTTTGACTTTATAATTTTATTGGTAATAAGTGTTGGTTTTTGTGCTTACTCATATTTATTTGCTTACGACAATAGAGGTGCTTTATGGATGGCATCGTTATTATCAACATTAATTTTTATTAATTGTGTAAGGTTGGATTATAACTTTGATAAAAAAAATTATATCAACCAATTAATTGATGTAAGACTAAATCATTTCCAACTATTGGTAGTTTCATTATCAATTATTTTTTCAAGTATTTTAATTAACAGCGAATCTTCAAAAAAATTGGTTTCCTCTTTTGGGCTTACGGGGGAAAAAGGTGCAATGTTGCTAAGCGAATATATTAATAAATCTGGCAATGAATGCCTATACATAATTAATAGAGACCAGATAATTAAGTACAATAGTTTACTAATAAGAGAAAAAAATAAAATCAATAATTTTAATCCAATAAATACCCTTGCATGGAATGAAGAAAGAATAATCAAATTCATTAAAGAAAATGAAAATAATGATAATTTTCAAAATTTATACTGTGGCTATTTAATTTATACTGTTAATCATGATAATTACGAACAACTATTCAATAGATTTGAGTTACTAAATCCTGCAAAGAATATATTTATATATAGGTTTAGTAATGACAAAAAAAACTAAGTCATTAAATAGATAATGATTAATATATTAAGAAAAATAATTAAATTTTTTAAGATAGCTAAAAAACCCTATCTTTTTGCTAAATTAATTAAATATAAATTAGCCGCATCTGTTGAGCATGAGTTCCTATTTAAAAAATATTCAATTAATACAGTTATTGATATTGGAGCTAATATTGGTCAATTTGCGCTTATAGCAAATTACTACAATAGGAAATGTAAAATATACTCTTTCGAACCATTAAGTGAACCATTTCAAAAATTTAATAAAGCTTTTAGTAAAAACAAAAATATTAAATCTTTTCAAGTTGGAATTAGCCCATTAAAGGGTAAAAAAAAAATTAATGTATCCAAAAAAACTGATAGTTCTTCATTTTTAAAAATTAGCTCAAAACAAACAAAATACTTTAAAGGCACTAATTTATTAAGAGAAGAAATTGTAAATTGTGGGCCATTAAGTCAATTTATAGATTTTAATGACGTTACTGGTGTTACTTTAATGAAAATTGATGTACAAGGCTATGAACTAGACGTCTTAAAATCATCTCAAAAATTTTTAGAAAAAATAAATTATGTTTATTGTGAAGTGTCTTTTGAAGAGCTCTATGAACAACAATATCTAGCAAACGAAATTATTGTTTTTTTAAAAGAAAATAATTTTGATATCAAGGATATAAGATGCTTAGTTTATAAAGAAAATAGACTAATACAATGTGATATGTTATTTGAAAATATTAATCTATATTAATTTATCAAATCACTTCATTTGTTTAATTATCAATGAACTATTACGCTAATGAAAATATTTTAAGCAACTTAAGGCTTTCCTCTTATTTGGTGATAACATTTTATCTTCTTGATGCCTTAATAAAAAGATATTTCAACTTCTATGTTGGTGCGTTTTTTTTTATCCCTTTAATCATATTTTTTGCTTCAAACTTTTTTAAAAATAAATCAATAAATCAATATCAATTAATAATATTCATTTGTTTTATTTTTATAACATTTGTTCAATATTTAGTTAATGCAAAGTGCTTTAATTTAAAATCAACATTATCTCTAGGGTTACTTTTTTTTATATTTTTTAATGCATATAAACTCAAAATCTTATTTGAATATATATTATTAAAATATTCAAAATACATCTTATTCGCTATTCTCTTTTCAGTTATATTGATAACAATAGATATTCATATACATGGTATTTTTTTTGGAAAAAACCAATTTGGAGGACTATATAATGAGCCCTCCCATTTAACTTTATATGTAACTCCATTTATTACTTTTCGTCTTTTAAATAATAAATTTGACATTCTTAGCATAATTACGATTATCGCGATCTTAGTTTTATCTAACTCTTTTTTATTTTTTATATATTTATTCATATTAACTTTTTTAATTTATAAAAAATTTTATTTAATAACACTACTAATTTTATTTTCCCTATTTCTAATTGAATTTCAGTACGTAATTAATTTACTGAGTCAAATAACTTATGAAAATAATAAATTACTTGGAAGATATGTTGAAAGAATAATTGGCTTGTTTGAGCTTAATAATCTGACCTCCTTAGTATATCTACATGGTATTAATATTACTTATGATAATTTTATCTTAGGAAAAGGCATAGGCTTAGGTTTTAATAATATGGGCTGTTATGCTGGCGAAATATTCAGTGATTATGAGACTAAAATCAGACTGTATTATAATACTGTAAAGCCCATTCACCATCAAGATGGCAGTTTTCTTGCTTCAAAAATAATTTCAGATTTTGGCTTAATAGGCATAAGTATGCTGATTTATTTTACAATAAAATTTCTAAGTTTATTGAAAAACTCAATAGTAAATTTCAAAAAAGAAAATATTTTTTTAATTGCTGTATCAATTACACTTTTTCTATCAATCTTTTTAAGGTCTACTTCATATTTTACAGCATTTAACGTATTTTGCCTTTGTGGTTTCTTTCAAACAAGAGTGAAAATATAATTTTTATTTTGAATAAAGTTATCATAAAATTTTTAAAATAAATTATAGTAAATAAAAGCATTTATTAATAATGGCAACAAAACAGTATAATAATCTATGGTTGATTTGTGGGCCAGAGTCATCTGGAAGTGTTTTTATTGCTAAAACAATCTCTTATGCTATTGGTCATTGTAAAAATTTTGGTGACTATAGTGGTTATGGGAAAAACAACAAAAATAATTGTGAAAATTTAGTTTGGCATCAATCTGTACCGTCCATGAGACCTAAAAAGTATGCCGAAGATATCATAGCCCAAATTTCTTACTACAAAACAATATATAAAAAAATAAATATTATCCTCACAACTCGTGATAGAAATATTTCAATTGAAAGCAAAATGCGTAGGTTTGGTGATACTAAGGCTGAAGCTTTAAGGGATCTTACTTTATCAAGAAACTTTTTTTCTATGCTCGCTAAAGATCCGATGGTGTTTATTTGGAGTTACGAAACAATGATACTTTTGGGTGAGTGCTATTTTATTAGATTATATAATCATTTTGGTATTAATTCAAATTTTGTACCATCAATCTATGATGGAAATTATAGTTACGTTTTGTCAACAATTAGATATAAAGCTATACATCGTTTAAAGATTCTGATTAAGCATTTTTTTTTGACTAAAAATAAAATAAAAAAAACATGAACTTTTAAATATTATAAATTATGTTTTGGAAATATAACGACCAATAAACTCTTCAGCGCTAAATACTAGTATCTTTTCATAAGTAAAATCAAGATCTATAATAGAATTCAATAAAATCAAATAAAAAGTTTATTAAATATTTATGAACTAAAAATCAGTTATATTAAATAATATATTATTGATTTTTAAAAAAATCAAAATACGCAGATTTTAGACCATCAGAAAATAAAATTTTTGGCTTCCATCCATAACTTTTAGCTTTATTGCTATTTAAAATTTTTCTTTTAGTTCCGTTTGGTTTTGATAAATCATAAGTAATTTTTTTTGTATATCCTATGAATTTACTTATTTTTTTTGCAAATTGTTTAATAGAATACTCTTCATAAGAACCCACATTCAATAAAGATTCTTTAATATTTTTTGATAAAAAGAATAAACAAGCGCTTGATAAATCATCAACATGCATTAATTCTCTAAGTGGACTACCATCTCCCCATAAAATAACCTTTTCTTTATTATTGTACTTAGCAGTATGTATTTTCTTTATTAGAGCGGGTAAGAAATGTGAGGTATTTAGGTTATAATTATCATTTGGGCCATAGAGATTACACGGCATTAAACATAAATAATTGGTCTTATATTGCCTGTTGTAATTTTCTATCAGTTTGAAACCTGCAATCTTTGCAATTGCATAGGGCTCATTGGTCTGCTCCAATGGGCCTGTCAATAAATACTCTTCTTTGATTGGTTGTTTACAAGCTCTGGGGTAAATACAACTTGATCCTAGAAATATGAGTTTTTTTACTCCTGCCAAATAGCTTCCATGAATAAGGTTATTTTGTATTTGTAAATTTTGATAAATAAAATCAGCTCGATACTCATTATTAGCATGAATTCCACCTACTCTTGCAGCTGCAATAATAACGGCATCTGGTTTTTCTTTCTTTAAATAAGCAAATGTTTTTGATTGATCAAGAAGGTCGAGTTGTTTTTTTGTTTTAGTGAGAAGGTTTATATAGCCTCTTTTCTGAAAAAAACTTATCAATGAAGAGCCAACCATTCCTTTATGGCCTGCAATATAAATCTTTGATTTTTTATTAATCATTCAAATTTTTATCTATCATATCTTGAATTAGAGAGTGAATATTGTGATTGGGTTTCCATTTAAGAGATTTTTTTGCCTTATTAGCACTACCTTTTAGCGAGTCCACTTCTGAGGGTCTGAAGTATTTAAGACCAATTTCAATAATAGGTATATTATCAAGATATGCTTTTTCTTTTAGCTTATTTCCTTTCCAAATAATGGGCATCTTTAGTTTTTTTGCGGTTAAGTTAATAAATTCTTTAACAGTATATTGAATACCAGTAGCAATAACAAAATCTTGAGGTTTTTTTTGTTGAAGAATTAACCACATGGCTCTAACATAATCTTCTGCATGACCCCAATCGCGTTTAGCGTAAAGATTACCTAAATAGAGTTTTTTTTGTTTACCACTTTTTATGTTAATTAAACCTTTAATGATTTTTTGAGTAACAAAAGTTTCTCCTCTAACAGGACTTTCATGATTAAATAAAATTCCATTGCATGCGAAGATATTATAAGCCTCTCGGTAATTAATCGTCATCCAGTGAGCTGATAGCTTAGATACCGCATAAGGACTTCTGGGGTAAAAGGGAGTGGTTTCATTTTGAGGAGGAGGGCTTGCACCAAACATCTCCGAAGTTCCGGCCTGGTAGAATCTTATTTTTGGATTAATAGTTCTAATAGCTTCTAATATTTTCAGCGTACCTAGCGCATTAGTCATCATGGTATATTCAGGTAGTTCAAATGAGACTGCCACATGAGACTGGGCAGCGAGATTATAAATTTCAGTGGGTTTGATTTTATTGATTAATTGATTAATTGACTGGCCATCAGTGAGGTCACCGTAATGTAGGAAAAAATTTTTGGCATCATGAATATCTTCATAAATATCATCTATTCGATCTGTATTAAGAGAGGAACTTCTTCTTTTGACACCATGCACCTGGTAGTTTTTAGACAACAGTAATCGAGATAAATAAGATCCGTCTTGACCTGTAACACCAAATATTAATGCTAATTTATTTTTCATTTAAGATTTTGTTGAGTATATTCTTTAAGTTAAATAAAGTATTTTTTTTTTCAAGAATTTAAGACTTGGTGAAAATTAGAGACTGATTGTCTTTATTTTTCAGCATGGACTCTATCCATGAGTAAGTTTTCTCTAATCCCATTTTTAAACTATAGATAGGCTCCCAATTAAGCTCTGATCGAATTTTATCATTATTGCTGGATCGTCCTTTAACCCCCACAGGCATATTTGTATTGTATTCACGAACTACTTTATACCCTGCGATTTCTTCAATAAGATCAATCATCTGATTAATGGACACCTGCTCTTCACTTCCAATATTTAAAGGCCCATGATAATCGCTATCAAAAAACTTTAAAGTGGCATCGACGCAATCCTCAATAAATAAGTAAGATCGTGTTTGATTTCCATCTCCCCAAACCTCGATTTCCGGTTTATTTAGTATTTTAGCTTGAGCTACTTTTCTACAAAGTGCCGCAGGTGATTTCTCTCGACCTCCATCAAAGGTACCTAAAGGTCCGTAAATATTATGATATCTTGCAACTTTTGTATCCAGATTAAAATCTTCTAAAAAATGTCGACACATCCGTTCACTAAATAATTTTTCCCAACCATAGCCATCTTCTGGGTTTGCGGGATATGCATCCTCTTCTTTTAAACCTTCTATAAAGCCTATTTGTTGTAAGTCTTTATTGTATGCACAAGCGGTAGAAGAGAAAAAATATTTTTTAATATTGTTTTTTTTACATGCCATCAGCATGTGAGTATTGATTAAAACAGAAATCATACATTTGGCTTTATTCCATTCAATAAATCCAATGCCCCCCATATTGCAGGCCATGTTGATGACATATTCTTGGCCTTCGGTTACTTTTTCACAATTTTCTAAGACTTTTAAATCAAGACTGATGTTTTCAGCATTATCATGCTTTTGAAACCAAAGCTCTAATGGTTTGATATCAACACAAGTTACTTCATGGCCACTATTCAATAATCTTTGAACAGTATGTCCGCCAATAAAGCCACCCGCGCCGCAAACTAAAAATTTACTCATTTACAAAGATTCATAACATACTAGATTTAAAAATATAAGTTTAAAAAATATATGAGTATATTGATCACAGGTGGGTTAGGTTATATCGGGTCTCATATCGCTAGGCTTTTAAAGAAGAAGTCAGTGATAATCGACAATCAATCGAACTCACTATTAAATTTTAAACAATATCTTCCTGATGCCACAGTGTACTTATCTGATCTAAATAAAGCTAATCTGGAAAAGGTATTTAAAAAACATGATATCAAAGGAGTAATTCATTTGGCGGGATTAAAGGCTTCAAATGAGTCTGTATCGAACCCTTTAAAATACTACGAAAATAATATTGGCTCTTCGATGGTATTACTAAAAGCCATGGATAAATTTAAAATAAATAAATTAATTTTCTCCTCGTCAGCTACAGTTTATGGCGATCAACATTCTAGTCCTTTGAGAGAAGATATGACACTTCAATCTGTCAATCCTTACGGTAGTACGAAAATCATTATTGAACAATTAATAAGCGACTATGCAAAAAGTAATTCTCGATTTTGTGCTCTAAGTCTTCGCTACTTTAATCCTTTAGGGGCTGATGTAAAAACAGGCTTGGTAGATCAACCCTTAGGAGAACCTCAAAATTTAATGCCCATCTTAGTTCGGTCAGCTCATAAAAAAAAAATAATTAAAATTTATGGAAGCGATTATCCAACGCCTGATGGGACTTGTATTCGTGATTATATCCATGTCAAAGATTTATCAGCAGCGCATGTATTAGCCTTCAAAAGATTACATCAGTTTAAAGGTCATCGTGCAATAAATCTTGGTTTAGGAAAAGGCGCTAGTGTTTTAGAGATTATTAGATTATTTGAAAAAGTGAATGGAATAAAGGCGCGATACCAAATAGCAGCTCGAAGGAAAGGAGATGCGGCAATCTCTTTTGCCAGCAATCAATTAGCTAAAAAATTATTAGGCTGGAGGCCACTATTCAATTATGAAAATATGGTCAGAGACGCTTGGAGCAGTTATATCAATCAAACTTACAAATAAAGATACATAAATTATTAATTTCTTTTCTCAAAGATTTTTTATTTAAATCAAATGTTTTTAAAAATTTAAATTATTAAATTTCCTTGTTTTTGAAATAATTTTTTTCAACATAGATAGAAGTAGAAGGAAATGCAAAAGAACTATGATTATTTTCTACAATATTTTTAATTTTAATGGCGAGTTTTTCTTTAATTTCAATATAATTTTGCCAATCATTAGTTTTTGTAAAAGCAATGATAAGAATATCGATACTTGAGTCATTGAATTTTTCAACTCGAACAAAAAGTTGATATTCGTCATTAACAATAAAATCTTGATTATTTTGAATAAAATTCTCAATTAATTGGCATATTTTTTTTAGATTTTCTGTTGAAGTATCATAGGTTAAGCCAATGGTCCACTTAATACGTCGGTATTTTCTTTGAGAATAATTAAGAACAGCAGAGTCTGAGAAGACATAATTTGGAAGAGATATGGAGGTCGTATCAAATTGCCTAATAAGGGTGGAACGAAAACCGATATGCTCCACGGTTCCCATCGCACGGCCTGGGACTTCAATTACATCCCCTAAATGAAATCTTTTTTCCATAATTATAAGCATTCCTGAAATTAAATTTTTAAATAAATCTTGAGCGCCCAAAGCAACGGCTACACCAAATAGACCAAGCCCTGCGATGACTGGCCCAATTTTAATTCCCCAAATTTCTAAAACAGCCACAATTCCTAAAAAAATGATTAAATATTTCAATGAACGTGTCAGCCAAATGACTAGCGCCTTAGAGAGATGTTCTTCTAATTTTTGAAAGGCCTGAGATAAAGGAAGAAGCGCTTGATGGATAAACCAAAATA
>MDTG01424590.1_pt1 | contig 27146 bp, 30 predicted proteins | sample 811421 | NCBI WGS metagenome assembly MDTG01 (sample SAMN05326645, study PRJNA326480) | marine metagenome | isolation source: seawater | place: Pacific Ocean: South East | collected 2011
CTTCTGCATCCATGGGGTCATCGTAACAGCTGGTCAGGCCGCCATGGGGGCTAATGCAATCTACTGGGATTATATTTCTGTACTTGGCCAATAGTTTGCTTTGTCGGAACTGATGTCTTTTAGTTGACGTATTTAAGCTTTCACATTGTTGCTTAAATTGCTCTAGGGCTGAGGGAGGCTCGCCCATAGCAAGCGCAGGGGCGGTAAATGCCGCAAAAATTAGTACGCATGTCGTAATTTTCATAACGCTTTCCCTTTCTTATACCGTTAGCAGGTTGTGTGGATATATGCTATTGCAACTTGCTTGTGGGGTGTGGGGCTGCGGCGCGGCGGCGCGGCGTATTAGAAGAAACGTCCGGGGTCTTGTGTTGTGTTCTGCCCAACCGATGGGGCTGAGAAATCGCCTAATGCTTCTTGTTCCACGTTGGTGCCCTGTTCATCTATTATATCCATCAATGAAGGGGTTGAAGGGTCGTAATCCAATCCGGTTACTTCGCGGAATCGTGCCCAGTCAAATTGTTGCCCGGTTGCTTCTTCCCATTGGTGTGCCTGACTTATGTAGTTTTCTACTTCCAGCAGCCACGCATCGTAGGCTGCATCTGCTGCCTCTGCCGCCTCGATTTCTGCTTCAAACTGTGCCTGCTCGATCTGGGATTGCAGTTCCAAGAGGTTTGCTTGTTCGAACTGATTGAGCAGTTCAGAAAACTCACCTGTGGCGGCGGCTGCTTGCTGAATATCTTCGGGCATGGCGGCCACGCATTCGCGATAATCGGCTGGCTCTGTAGGGTGCAAGTAGGCGTTGGCCATTTGCCGTTCGACACTTTGATTTTGTATCTCGCGGCTGGTTTCCGGCGCGGGGGTGTGCAGCTCGCCTGTGACAGTATCAACAATTAGGTCGGGGCCTAGTCTGCTGGTCAGGCTTTCGCCATCAGGCGTTTCGACAAATGCTACCCGCACCATTTCCCCTGATAATTGTTGCCTTAGCTCGTTGGCATGCGCCGCCCCATACAAAATGATGCGTGGGCCTTCGGGGGCAAAGGCCTCTATGTTGGTGGCGATGGATGTATTGTCTGCACCTGTGCGGTTCTGTAGCAGCTCGAACATGCCCTGCTGCACTGCCTGTAGCGTTTCTGGGTCGTAGGTCGATTCGAAGGTGGCTAATTGGTAGGGGGTGCAGGCGTGGGAGGTGGTGCTGCGTGACATGCCATAGAGATAAGCGCCAAGTGTGGGGTTTTCTCTCAGCGGATCATAGCCCTCATCAGGGAAGCGGATAGGTATGTCACGTTCAACGGCATTGACCAATAGGGAGCGGAATGCGCTTTCCCAGCGCTCATTCGCTTCCGGGTCGGCCTCGTGATAGGGCGCTTGTGTATATTGGTATAGGCGTTCTTCGCTAAGGGTGCCTTGCTGTAGTGGCTCGACTACTTTGTCGTTATATAGCTGCGGGCCTTCGATGATGAGTGCGCTGTCATAGGCGGCCATCACGTCCTGCACGGTCGGGTGGGCGAGTATTTCGCGCGGTGCAAACTGCGTGTGCTCATCCATTATAAGGATGTTTTGGGGCGGTGAATCGCTGGATAGCTGCTCCTCCAGCCATGCGGCAAAGCGTTCAGCGGTATTATCAAGGGCACTACTCATGCTCCTATAATAGCATTATTCAATTACGAAAATATTAATGTAATGAGACAGTTAGATGACGGTTGCGCAGGCCCACTCTAATAAGCGTTAGCGGCGGATTAGAAGAACCGTCCTGTACACGTTGCGATACCATGCTCGCCTGCTATGGTTTGCAGTGGTTTAAATCGTGTGTACTGTAAATGGGTGCTTTGCGTATCTCGCCATTTCGGTTCTTGTCACGATACTGGCCGATATAGCGCAGAACGACCACGCCCTCGTCATTATGGGACAAATCTTCTGAGGGACTAGCCGTATCGTGCGTAAAACGGGAATATACGTGACAGCAGTCAGGGTAAAAATCTGGAATGCGTTTATAATCATCGTATGGTACTTGAGGAGCAGCGCCGAGTCGCTTTTCGCCATGCTTGTTAGTGAATTCGAAAGTTAAAGTTCGGATTTCGTTATTGGTCACCTTTAAGGCAATTAATATTTTTTCCTCTTTGGTCATGTTCGGTTCCCAGTAGTCGCAGGTGGGAAGGCTCCATAATTTACCTGCAAGCCAGTACAAAAACAAAAGAACACAAATCGCAGCTACAGTCAGAATGATTGTCAGTGTTTTGAATGGGTGGCGGAATACCCAATATTTTTTCAACATATCGCTTTCCCACTCTAATAAGCGTTAGCGGCGTGGCACTGGGTGCATGGTAACGCTTTTTAGAGTGGTTGGCTAATGGGTTATTGCCGCGTGGTTATGCCAGCACATACTCCGCCAGTGCGAAATAGAGCGGGATGCCGATCACGATATTGAAGGGGAAGGTGATCGCCAGCGACATGGGCACATAAATGGCCGCCTTTGCCTGCGGCAGCGCGAGGCGCATGGCGGCAGGCACCGCAATGTAGGAAGCACTGGCACACAGCACGGTGAACAGCAGCGCAGTGCCCACATCCAGCCCGATAATGGCGCTAAGGCTCAAGCCCACGGCGGCGCCAATCAGCGGCATGTAGATGCCGAATAGTACGAGCTTGAAGGTGAACTCTTTCAGGTGGGATAGCTGACGCGACACCAGCAGCCCCATATCCAGCAGGAAGAGCGCGAGAATGCCCTGAAACGGCGTGACCAGAAACCCTTCCATTTTCTTCATGCCGTCGGTGCCGGTGATCCAGCCGACCATGAACGCGCCTACCAGTAAGAGTATGGCGCCGTTGGTGAATATTTCGCGGCTGAGGGTGGAGGTGGCGCGCTCGGTGTCTTTAATGGTTTCGGGTGCTGCGCGGTGCGCAATGAACAGGCCGGAGAGAATGGCGGGCGCTTCCATGAGCGCGAGGATCGCCACAATATAGCCGGCATAGACCACCTCGTTGGTGCCCAGAAAGCTTGCGGCGGTGACAAAGGTGACCATGCTGATCGAGCCGTAATGCGCGGCGACGGCGGCAGCGGTGGTGCTGTCTAGGCGGGTGGTGGCGCGCAGCAGGGCGTAGCCAATGAAGGGCTGCACAAAACCAACGCACAGGCCCGCAATGATTGTCGCAATTACTTCGCCGTTGATATCGGGTGTTTCTGCAATGGCCACGCCGCCTTTGAAGCCGATGGCCATCATGAGGTAGATGGATAAATAGCGGCTGATCTGGTCGGGTACATCCAGATCGGATTTCAGCCAGCCCGCTATGATGCCAAGGGCAAAAAACAATATGGCAGGTGAGAGCAGGTTTTGGGCGAAAAGCTGTAATATGTCCATAAGGCGTCCTATTTTTGTTTGGCATGGTTATAAGTTATGCTAATATAAGTAAAACGATAATTTCTAATTAATGGCATTAGAAAAACTTATGGCTATTGATACGATTACTATTCAGTCATTTATGGCGGTTGCCGAGACGGGCAGTTTCACCAAGGCGGCGGAGCGCATTGGTCGCACGCAATCGGCGATTAGTCAGCAGATGACCAAGCTTGAGAATCAGCTTGGCAAACCGTTGCTGGTGCGCGGCAAACAGTGCGCGCTGACGGCCGAGGGCGAGATTTTCCTCGGCTATGCCAAACAAATATTCGCGCTGCAGCGCGAGGCGATGGATCGCTTCAAAGAGCCAGAGTTGGAAGGCGAGGTGCGCTTTGGCGTGCCGGAGGATTTTGCGAGTGTGTTTTTGTCTGACGTGCTGGCCGATTTCGCGCGTATTCACCCGCGTATTTTGCTCAATATCGAATGCGATCTGACGCTCAATCTGTTTGACCGCTTTAAGAAGAAAGAATTTGATCTGGTGCTGGTGAAGATGACCCGCCCGGACGATTTTCCCAACGGGCAGGAGGTGTGGAGCGAGCCGCTGGAATGGGTGGGCGATGCGTCGCTAACGCAATCGGATAAGCCATTGCCACTGGTGCTCTCGCCGCAGCCATGTGTGTATCGTGCGGCGGCTATTCAGGCATTGGAGGCCGCGGGGCATAGTTGGCGGCTGGTGTTTTCCAGTGCCAGCCACGCCGGCAAGGCGGCGGCGGTGAAGGCGGGCATGGGCATCACCGTGTTGCCGCGCATGATGACACCTAAAGACCTGCCACTTATGCCGTCGGCTGATATGCCGGAGTTGGAGGATATTCATGTGTCGCTGTTAAAACATGACCAGACTAATCCGGCGGTTAATTCGTTTGAAGCATTCGTGTTTCAGAAATTGCGGCATTAAAAGGATAGGCCGCATGTCCGATGGTGAACATATTATCGTCTTGCACGGCATTTTGCGCTCCAGTCGCCATATGCGCCCGATGGCGCGGTTTCTGCAAGCGCAGGGCTATGTGGTGCATAATCTGGATTATCCTTCCACCAAACAGCCGCTGGAAACCCTCACCGAAGCGATGCGCAAGCAGGTGGCCGAATGCAGCGGCGGCGCGGAGCGCGTGCATTTTGTGGCGCATTCGATGGGCGGGCTTTTGGTGCGTGCGTTGTTAGCGGCAGAGCGCCCGCCAACCCTTGGGCGCGTGGTGCAGCTTGGCACACCAAATCGCGGCAGCGAAGTGGCCGATTTTTTGCGCAATAACTGGCTGTATAAAAAAGTGTTTGGCCCGGCAGGGCAACAACTGGTAACCGATGCCGAAGTGCTGGCCACCCAATTGGGCGAGGTCGATTTTCCGCTGGGGGTGATTGCGGGCAATCGTTCGGTTGATCCCATCTCATCGCTGCTGATCGAAGGCGAGGATGATGGCAAGGTGGGTGTGGAGCGTACCCGGGTGGAGGGTATGCATGACCATATTGTACTGCCGGTCAGCCATGTGTTTATGCCGCATAAACGGCAGGTGCAGGAACAGACATTGCATTTTCTGCGTCATGGCGCGTTCGCGCATAGCGATGTGCGTTAGTTAAGGCCGCGGGCTTAAGCGCAGCGCGCGCAGAGGCCTTCTATTTCCAATGCCGCCTCGCCAGGCTGAAAATGATGCGCTTTGGCGGTTTTGTCGATGAAGTTGCTGAGAGAGGGGCTGTCTTCTTCGCTCACTTCGCCGCATTTGGCGCAGATGAGAAACAGGCATGGCGTGTTCGCCTCTATGTGCGCGCAGCCTGTATAGGCGTTCAGGCGGTGCAGCTTGTGGATTAGCCCTAACTCCAACAGAAAATCCAGCGCACGATAGACCGTCGGCGGTTTGGCGGCGGGGTCGTCTTTTTGTAGCGCGGCGAGAATGTCGTAGGCTTTGATGGGTTGGTGGCTGGCCCATACCAGTTCGAACACCCGCTGGCGTTGTTCGGTGAAGCGCACATGCTGTTGTTCGCAGCGGCTTTTTGCCTCGGCAACGGCGTCGGCAATGCATTGGTTGTGATGGTTGCACTCTGTCATGGCGTTCATTCTATCAGCAGGGGACGATTTGGCCAGTATTAAGCGGCTAATATGGTATCGGCAGCATTATTCTGCGCTTTGTCACGTTGCGCGCGGCTGCTCCAGTCGCCATCGTGATAGCGCTTTTTGTCGGCAATGGCCTGATTGACCGAGTCGTCATCCAGCCCGATAGTGCGGGTGACAACGCGGGTGGCGGGGGTGACGAGTGTGTCTTCTGTCCAGTTGGTGAAACGGTTGGCAGCCTCAGGGAATAAGGCGCGTGTGCCAAGCACCAATGCGATGCTCAGGCTTGCGCCGCCGATTTTGGTAGCGATGCGTTGGCCAACATTGCCAAGCGGAAACTCCTCGCGGATGCGGGGGGTGGCGAGGGCTTCATAAAAAGGTTGTTGCAGTGCCACATTGAAGCCAGAAGACCATGCGGTCCACCATGCGGCTTGCGGCAGGTGATGCATTTCGTGTTCGTATATATCGTCGAGATGCTCGTTATAGGTGACCGAGCCCACGGTTATCCCTTCTTCGCGTGCCCATTGACGGGTGGAGCGTTCGGCGCCCCAATGAAAAATAGGCCCTAATGTAAAGCGAAGTAGGGGGCGAATGCCATCCATTGCCCATGGGGTGTAGCGCTGCATGAGCACGGTGGGCACAATGCCTGCAAAATCGCCGGCGATTTCCGAGGCGGTAAACATGGTGCCAAGGGTGGCGACATGTTGGGCGTGCACATTTTTGCCTTTGCCCACGGCAGGTTCGTGATGGTCGTGCCCATGGTCGTGATGGTCGTGATGATGATCGTGTCCACAGCCGGGGCCGTGCTCATGGTCGTGGTCGTGGCCATGGTCGTGCCCATGCTCATGCGTATGAAAGGGATTGCTGCAGCCAATATGTTGCGGGTTGCGTGCGCCAAATGCCTTTTGTACGGCAATCAGCGCAGGCGTCTGCCCCAGCCAGTCCACCGCCGTGCAGGCAAATGCATGGTTGATCGTGTAGGCGATGTCTTTGGACAGCTGCGCTTGTTGCTTTTGCTTATCGCTCAAAGCACTGTTCTGTTCAATTTCCGGCTCAATCCGGCTATCTGTATGCGCAGTGATAGAGGTTGTCATAACGTTTTACATATGGTTGCGTATATGGCTTATGTTACATTATAACATTGCATGAGCGCAAGCAGAGACAAGGCGCTGTCACACAAACTTCACAAAGCTTTGTCATGGCCAGTGCGGCGACTGAGGGCGGTTTTGCACCATAAATGAATGGGCTGGCGCGAGCTGCGCGCTGGGGCATGGTGGCGGACGTCAGAAAACTGCCCGCCTCTGTAGATTTTTTGTTGACTTATCCCCCGCAAAATGGTGTATCTAGCGCCTCTTGTTACACAAGACCCCTTCGTCTAGTGGTTAGGACGCCACCCTTTCACGGTGGAAACACGGGTTCGAGTCCCGTAGGGGTCGCCAAAGCTTTTTCCAACAGCGTCCAAATTCATCCAAAATAAATAGACAAATCAACGATAAATGGCTAAATTACGTCCATAGCCATCCGATAGTGTTTTGCCAAATCCAAGAAATTTGGGGGCATGAGCGGGGGCATAAATTTCAGAATAGGGAAACATGCCCCCACGATGGATGCTTTGCTTAGAAGAAAAAACTGTTTGAACTGTTTTTATTGCTCAAAAGCACATAGATCGCCAGATCATGGGGAAGAAGTGCTTTTTTCATTAACCGAGAAAGAACGTCAAGCAGCATCCAAGCAAGATTTCAGCTTTGTTAAGCCTGTCGTCGCTTACTCTCCCTATCTGCGCTGTAAAAGAGGCAAATGGGACGAGGCAATCGCAAATAGCGACGCAAATGAAATTAGAGCATCCATCAAGCGTCTCAAATGTAAAAATTATTTATATTTTAGAAAGGCCGAAGGAATGAACTTTACTGCAGCTATACAAGAACAAGCGAATAGTGAAAAGAATTACAAAGAGCGAGTTATGTTTTGGCTCGCTGCGCTTAGCTTAGTGGCCAGCACTATTGCAGCCGTGGCCTCCGTGCTCGCTCTTAGCACGGGACGCTGACCTAATGAAACTAACAGACACAGCCTGCCGAACGGCAAAACCCAAGGAAAAATCCTATAAGCTGTTTGATGGCGGTGGCCTTTATTTAGAGGTCATGCCCACCGGAAGCCGTATCTGGCGCTGGAAATACCGCTTCATGGGTAAAGAAAAGCGCCTCTCATTCGGCAAATATCCTAGTGTTTCATTGAAAGAAGCACGCGATCACCGCGAGGGGGCACGCAAGACGTTAGATAGGGGGCATGATCCATCCGAACAACGCAAAGCCGAAAAACTGCAAAGGCAGGTGGAATACGATAATAACTTTGAAGTCATCGCTTATGAGTGGCACGCGCAGAAAAAGAATACATGGAAACCGGATCATGCGGAAGATGTCAAAAAACGACTGCAAGTAAATGCTTTCCCTGTGCTAGGTGCGCGCCCTATCAATGCCATTACTCCACAAGAATTGTTATCTGTTATACGCAAAGTAGAAGAAAGGGGGGCGCCCACACTGGCTCAACGCATTATGCAATATTGCAGTCACGTATTTCGCTATGCGGTTGCCACTGGTCGTGCTGAACGTGACATTACCGCAGATTTAAAAGGCGCACTCAAACCGATAAAAAGTACAGGGTACGCCCATCTGAGTGAAAAAGAACTTCCGGCCTTCCTAAAAAAACTCAGCCAGTATGAAAGTGAGTATAACGGCTCACTTTTAACCAAATACGCATTTCAATTCATGATCCTCAGCTTTGTACGCTCCGGCGAAATACGTGGTGCAAAGTGGGATGAGATAAATTGGGAGAAAAAAGAATGGCACATTCCAGCCGAGCGCATGAAGATGAAAGAGAAGCATATCGTACCACTGGCTAAGCAAAGCATTACTCTCTTAAAGAAGTTACAGGAAATTAGTGGTGATAGCCCAAGCGGCTATATTTTTCCAAGCCAGCAAAGTCCGCGCAAAATGATGAGTGAGAACACTTTCCTTCGTGCCATTGATATTATGGGCTATAAAGGGAAGACCACTGGTCACGGCTTCCGCACCACTGCGTCCACCATTCTCAATGAAAATAGCTTTCGCGGAGATGTGATTGAGCGCCAGCTTGCCCATGCCGAACGCGATCAAGTCCGCGCCGCCTACAACTACGCTGAATACCTGAAAGAACGTCATGAAATGATGCAATGGTGGGCTGACTATTTAACTGATGTTGGTTTGGTATAGCTGGGAGGACGTATGACAGAAGATAAGCAAATGGCGCAACTTATATCAAAAGTTCACGAGGTATGGAATTCACCAAAGAATAAGGCTAATCATAAGCATTGGCTGGTATATTCTTACTTAGAATTAGATGAACTTATTTCATTAAGCTATGATAGGGAGCCGACGCATTGGACGGACACTTTTGATGCACTGGAAAAATATTCTGACATTGCTCGTGACTTTTGCCATAGACGTGAACTAATCCGTCGGGCAATTAAAGTTGGCGATCTTCAAGAGCCGGTGCGTCCTAAGGCATTCACCAAATGGGTGAAGGAAAACAAACTTTTTGATCTCTCTGAACAGTTTTGTAATGCAGCGGAGCGCAAGAAGAAACCGGATGATGAACTTGGCGCACGCGAACGTGATTCACTTTTCACAATATTGGCCTGCCTAGCGTACCATCATGGGTTTGACCCAAGGAAACAACGTAATGATGCGACTCAGAAAATCATTCGTATCATTGAGAAGTATGGCTACGATGTTAGCAACGATACGCTATTGAAATGGCTGCGTATTGCCTGCGAAGATCACCCCATTGAGCCGCAAGACTAATTCGTCATAAACTTAGCTAATTCGCCCTCAGCATAACTCTTTCCATTATCTTCCGAAGAGTTACATGACGGAGGATTAATGTATGCAGAAATCTAAGATATTGCGGCTGCCGGAAGTAAAAGCACGAACCGGCCTCAGCCGTTCAACGATATATGACCGTGTAAAAGCCAAGCAATTCCCTAGTCAAATCAATCTTGGCGGTCACAGCGTCGGCTGGCTTGAGTCAGAAATTGATGAATGGCTGGAAGCGCGTATTTCGGCAAGCCGTTAGACGACAGCATAATCTTTACTGCCTCAATCGCCAGATAGAGGCCGATGGTGTTTAGGCGTCCGAAGGCACGGTTCGGCACCATTGTATTAGTGTAGTTAGAATGGGACTCGGCATAACTACAAGCCAAAGCGAAAGCAGGACGGCTCCGAGGTGGTAGCACAACCATGAACCTGCAACTGCATCTAATGTGTTTAATGATGCAGGCTGATAAGGCGGCTGGCTCCGAAAGGTGACAGATTTTGTCCGAAGGCGAAGCACCAACTCATCTCCGATGGGTTTGGGCAAGCTTTGCCTTCACAACGGCTTCACCAAAAGATGATCGGTTAAGTTAAATAGGAGAAGAAATAATGGTTAATAAGGGTGAGAACCAAAAAACGGTCGCCGCAAAAACGAAAAAAACGTTGCCAAGTAAGGCTATAAATTTGGATGGTTTTTTGGGTGATCTCAAACGCGATGCTATAATGGAGCTTATTCGCATATCACCGGAATACTCTCACGCATCAGAAGAACGGCAAGTTGAAATTGGTAAAGCCTTGATTGGTGCATGGAATGGGATGCAGCCCAAAAATTCAATGGAGATCATGATAGCAGCTCAGACAGTGGCCATGCATAATGCAACTATGGCTGCTCTGGCACGTGCAACAAGCGCAGACTACCATAACACACAAAGAGATCATTTGAATGCCGCTACAAAGCTATCACGCTGCTTTATCCAATTGATTGACACGATGCAGCGTGTGCGGGGCGAACACGCCGCTATTCAGAAAGTCATCGTTGAGAAAGTCAATGTGTCGGAAGGCGGACAGGCGATTGTTGGCAACGTGGCCAACGGAGCCCCCACCAATGAAAATAATCAGGGCTAACCCCATGCACCCGACGAAAGCGTCACAACTAAACTGGCAAAATGCATTGCAACTGGCAAATCAAGCATTGCGGTGCGGCGCTAAAACTCGCAAAGGTACGGCCTGCAAATCACCTGCGATGCAAAATGGCCGTTGTCGGATGCATGGTGGCAACTCTAAAGGCGCCCGAAGTGGTTGCTTACATTGGAACTACAAACACGGCTTTTACTGCCGTGCACATTTAGACATAATGGCTCATTATCGCGCACTTATCAAAGAGGCCGATGAGCTGGCTCATTGGCACATCACATGATAGTAGCCTGGCCCGTTGCTATTTCCCATGCAGTTTACCGGCCTGTTTGCTCCCATCACTGGCGCTGGTGTCGCCTTATTACGCAAGGTAGATCGTGCGGATACATGCGCATCGTAAAGCTTTATCATGCAGTTACCATATGCGTCACTACCGGCTTCAAAGCCCATCTCGGCGCATTTCTGTTTGTGCCCTTCAATATCTTTGGATGTTGGCAGACCAGAGAAAGCATTGGTAAAATCTTGGCCAGATTGTGGTGAGCAGGCCGCTAGAAGAAGCGTAATGGTTAAGAGCGTGATTGATTTAGTCATAATACTAACCCCGTTGGTTGGTTAAAACGACTACCAATCGCAATGACTGGTAGTCGGGGAGTTAGTAAACCGCAACTAGACGGTCGCAATGGCCTTTAGGCAAGCCTTGGACATACGCCATTGCCTCCCCGACCATAGTGGTTAGGGAGGCGCCATTTCGGCTGACACCAGCCGCTAGTTGACGAGTTACTAAGCCCGAATTACAGGCATTCGCTGCAATCTTGGCCAGACTACTAAGCTACGATATTCTGGTCAAGAAACAGTGCGACATAAAGTGCTAGACAAAGAACTGCGCATGGGGTAATAATTTAATGTCCTTTTGGGCGTTTTTTTATTTTTATAGCTTTATTACAATGGGATGCCCAAATGAAACCAAGCCAGAAAATAGTAGAAAGCACTCTAGCTCCTCACAAAAACACTCTAAACAGCATCGTATTGGATGCTTGGGAAGAATGGAAAGGTTCGTCTGAGCGTATGCGCTGTCGCTTTCCGCGCACGGGGAGAAGTATTATGTTTGAGCGCCTTGTTGATAGAGCGCTTGCGGAATTTAGTTCTATTTCGGGCATCAAGCCAATTGAAGGGCATGAAACAATCCATTTTTTGTTTGCTGATCAAGTTCTGGTGCGGTTCAAATATGCTGGACGATCCCGCATCAGCAGCAACGTCAACACACAATTGTCGCTTTCATTCCACGATCATGAAAATCAGCTTACGCTTTTCCCTGATTTTCACAAAGTTGATTTGATTTACCAGCTGGATTTGTCGCAAACTGAAATCAGCGACATTCGGGTAGTCGCCAGACAGGGAGACAAGCTTTTGTGGGATTATTCAATATTTGAAGCTCAAGAGAGTGATTCCGTTCTTGAGATGCCTATTGAGCCAGATCAACCCCGCGACACCAAACGGCTTGTTAAGGTTAAGGGTAATCAGCAAGAAACCGGTGATCAGAGAAAATGAAAACTGTATTCAATTCTGAAATATTACAGATGGCTCGCCAATCACGTGGCTTAAGCCAGAGCGCCCTTGCCCGCGAAGTCAGGCTATCGCAAGGGTTGCTATCGCGATATGAAACTGGCACAGATGAACAACCTACTGAAGAATTGGTTGTCCGACTAGCGGAATGCCTCAAATATCCCGTTTCACTTTTTTATCAGACAGACCGGATGTATGGACTTCCTATGAGCGTTCATCCCGCGTACCGAAGAAAAGCATCAGTTCCTCAAAAGAAGCTCGCGCAATTGGAAGCAGAATTAAATTTAAGACTTCTTCAAAAACGACGATTGCTTGCCGCCGTAGATTTAGAAGAAGAGCTACCCATTGAAGAACGTAAAGTTGGAAAACATGGCACTCCTGAAGAAATCGCCGCTTTTGTACGTCAAATATGGCGTGTTCCTAGTGGCCCTATTAGAAATTTAACAGAATACGCTGAGCGGGCAGGTTGCTTGGTGATAGAAACGGATTTTTCCAATTTGGGTATTGATGGGGTTACAATGCGTACATCAAACCTCCCTCCGTGTATATTCATAAGCAAAGATATTCCTGCTGACAGACAGCGTTTTACTCTCGCACATGAGCTTGGCCATATATTCATGCACCCTATTCCCAATGATCAGATGGAAGATGAGGCAAATAGTTTTGCGGCTGCATTACTCATGCCAGCGAAAGATATAATGATGGACTTCACAGGAAGGATAACGCTTGATCGCTTATGCCAATTAAAGCCTGTTTGGCGGGCTTCAATTGCTAGCCTGCTATATAGAGCTAAGAGCCTTAATAAAGTTACACAGCACCAATACTTATACTTATGGAAAAGACTCAGTGCTTCAGGGTGGCGTATGAAAGAACCAGCAGAGTTTGATTTCCCCAAAGAGCATCCTTCTATTTTTCCAGAAATTATACGACTTCACAAGGAAGACCTCGGCTATAGCCCCGCCGACATTAGTAAAATTATCCATCTTTCCGAAGAAGAGTTTTTAAGCCTTTATGATGTTTTAGACGCTGAAACACCTAAATCATTTTTGAGCTTGGTCAAAAAATAGCTTCTCACCACCTTAATTCTTGAAACCTATAGTTGTGCCGTTATTATCAGCCAGAGGCTTATGGCCAGATTTATTATTGCGTATCGCAATATCAGCCACCAATGTCACGAGGCATTGCCATATAGACCGATAAAGTAATATGCTTGTTCGGTTTTCTGTGTAGCGAACTGTTGAGCCGCGCAAAAGAGTGTCCATAAGCCTCATTTGGAGGAAGCTTGTCTAAACTGGATAATATTAAGAGCGCGAATTCATTAAAAGATTTTGCAAAGCTATTAGGATATAAACCCAAAGCGCTGGCCTACATCTTATATAAAATTCCGTCTGAACAGAAATACACCGAGTTTACTATTCTGAAAAAGACTGGAGGGGAGCGTAGAATCTTGGCTCCCCACCCCAAATTAAAAAAGCTTCAAAAGACACTGGCTAATTATTTATACGAATGTTGTGATGAGATACAAATTAGTAGTGGGCAAAAAAATAAATTGGGAGCCAGAAACAAGAAAGCCATTTCTCACGGCTTTCAAAAAGATTTATCAATAGCTACTAATGCAGGCAGGCATCTAGGTAGGCGTTATGTATTCAATGTAGATATAGAAAATTTTTTTCCATCATTTAATTTTGGGCGTGTAAGAGGCTTTTTTATAAAGAACACCTCTTTTAATCTTTGCCCCGATGTTGCAACAATCATTGCTCAAATAGCATGTCATAATAATGAACTTCCTCAAGGAAGCCCTTGTTCGCCAGTAATATCCAATATGCTAGGCCAGATTTTAGACTTAAGATTAGCCAAGCTAGCCAAAAAACATGGCTGTAGATATACGCGTTATGCAGATGACCTTACTTTTTCTAGTAATATAAAAGATTTTCCTCAGGAAATAGGCTTCAACTCAGAGAATGGCGACTGGGTGGCCGGTAAAAAACTTGAAGGAGAAATAAACGCTGCTGGGTTTTCATTAAATAAGTCAAAAACCAGAATGCAATATAAGACTTCAAGGCAAGTAGTAACGGGGCTGGTGGTAAATAAAGCAGTCAATGTAAAAGCTGAAAAATACCGTTATGCTAGAGCTATGTGCCATGCACTATTTAAGACAGGTTCTTTTGATTTTCCAGAACAGGTATTTGCTAAGAAAAACAATGATAAGCAACAAAATTTGCTAAGATTAAAAGGCATCTTGTCTCATATTTATTATGTAAAAAGCTATAGAAACAAACATGCTGTAAAAGGTTATCGCGAATCTAGTGTTAATACAAAGTACCCTCCTAAAGATAGGTGCAATCAATACTCTGACGTAAGTCATGTTAAGGCTGTTGATGGTATAAAAAACCTTTACAAAAGTTTTTTATGTTACACTCACTTCCACGCTTTGGAGCAACCTTTAATACTATGCGAAGGCAAAACTGATCGCGTTTATTTGACTCTTGCACTCAAGAAGCTCGCAGCTTCATATCCCGCATTGGTGAAAGCAAATAATGGTACGCTTAATTTAAAATTGAGTTTCTTAAATAGAACAACGCAATTCTCAGATATCACCGGCATTAATCCAGGCACGTCAGGTATGCATTATCTTCTAACAAGATACTCAAGCATGATGACGCAATATAGACACGACGCTAGAAAGCATCCCGTAATTTTACTGTATGATAACGATGACGGATTTAAAGAAACGCAAAGTTACTTAAAGAAAAACTTAGCCTCCTATGAAGATGAAAAAAACTTTTATCATGTTTGCTATAATATATACGTAGCAGTTCTTCCTAAGCTGAACAACCAGCCGACAAAAATAGAAGACTATTTTGAAGAGTCCATCCTCAAGAAAGAAATAGGCGGGAAGGTGCTTAATGCAGGCAACTCACCGATTGGAGACAAACAAGAGATAAGTAAAACGTATTTTGCCAGCCATATACAACAGAAGCAGGATGAGATAAGTTTTGAAAAATTTAAAGCCGTGCTGAATATATTAAATGATATAATATTTGATTATAGAACGAGACAAATACAGCTTAAAAAGCCGCCATCTTCCAATGATCAGCAGATGACTCTTTAGGAAGTTTTTTTACGATTCCAGGTTATTTGCCAGTTTTTATGTATTTTGAAATCGGAGCCACTATGCTCCGAGCTATTACTACGTGAATGTTTCATAGCAATTTCTGAGCCAGCCTTATCTGACCTTTTAAGATATTCTCTCTTATTATTCTTTACAGGAGGCATCTCTAGTGATTCCTTAAAAACTCTTTAATTTTAGCCCTATTTATAGATTGTAAACAATAATTCCTAATATTTTGTAAATTTCCTGATGCCGTTTGTTTTGTAGCTACTGAACTGCCATCCGCGTTTACTTGAAGTCTTACAGTTCTTTGGTCTTCAGTTTTCTCCCAAACACGACCTTGGTCACCCTCGGAGTACTGCCAATCTAAAATTTCGTCTTGTATGTCCGCCAAGTTATTTATGATGTGAATCACCGCATCATATCTCTGGCTTGGTTCTGGTTCTAAACACTTCTTCATGGTACTAATTAGTGCCTGAGGAAGGTGTTCTGGAAAATTTTCTCTAACGGGAAATCTTCCCATACGGACATCAAACTTGAAACTGTCACGGTCAAAGTTATCTTGGTCGCCGTATTGATTAAATTGACGATAAAACTCTGTGTTGCCCACACACATTCTGTATATAGTTAGGCCTGCCTGATATATATCAAATTTATTTGAGAACTCATTTCCATTGAATGCTTCTGGCGGCAACATTTTAAGATACATTCTATCTTGTCCTGCTAAACCATTTGGCCCTAACGGGCGCGACAAGCCAAAATCAGAAACTAGCGCCTCGCCTTGATCTGAAACCAAAATATTATCTGGCTTTATATCAAAATGAATGAGCCTTTTAGAGTGAATATTATGTAGGCCACTTAGGAATTGGGACGAAAGTTTTATGATTTCCCTAACTGTCAAAAATTTTGAATTTATGAGCTGGTTAATTGAACCCTTCGCATAATAAGGCATAGCAAGATATACACTATTTGTGTCTTCACATGCGTAGTGAATGGGAACAACATTTGGATGGCTGCTTTTATGAAGAATACTAGACTCCTCATAATATTCCGCGGTGCATGAGAATGAGGCCTTAGGAATTTTTTTCATTACTATTTCAGCATCAAGCTGAGGGTCATGTGCAATAAAAACCTCTGAGTTTTGGCCTTCATGACCAATCTCAGTCTGTAATTGGAAACAAAGTTGCGCTCTATCGTACGGCCTAAGCATTTACTGCCCCCAAAGCGGCAAGACATGCTTCTCGCTCTAATTTTTTAAATTCTTCCCAATTATCAACTTCTGTAAATGCTGAAATGCCATCCACATATCTTTTAAAATCGGCTCTTTCTATATTCAGCAATTTTGTAATTGTTGCTACTTGCCCGCAAAAATATTTTTTAAGGGGGCTACTGGAAAATGCCTCAATGATAACGGCTTCATTTTGTATCCTTTGAATTTTAACAGTTTGAGAGCTGCTTTCAGTAATCCTTATCCCAGCACTCTCCACTTCGTATTCTCTCAACACATCTAAGATGTTTACCCGAACATATTTCAAGCTATCTGGAAGGCTGAGCGCTTTAGGGATTTTTATCTTCTCTGAATTAATTATTGAACGCTGCTCGCTATCATAAATGACAAAGTTAATTGCAAGTGGTTCAGCTCGTATACCTATAGTTATCATTTTTGACCGCACTATTTATTCATTATGATTTGTAATCTTTTTTCCTTAATCGCTTTAGGTTAGCGACATAATTGAATTTTATCAAAATAAATACTGGGGGCATGTTTGGGGGCATAAATAGAAAATCGCCCACTAATTAAATTTTATTATCAGTCTTCTATTTCATTCCGGCGTGTCCCGTAGGGTCCTTATATTATAGCTGAATATCAGTAAGTTGTTATTTCTCCTTGCAATCCTAATTGTTTTTAGGTACACAAAAGGAGTACACAATGAGGGTATGCAAATATAGGGTTAAGCGTATGTATATAGAGCCAGCAAAGAACGGGATATGGACGTATCGCAGACGGGTAGAGTCTGGGTTGGAAGAGCCGTATAACCGTGTAACAGGCAATAAGCAGCCCTTCTTTAAGCGTTCACTTAAAACCCGTGATAAGCGTGAAGCTGAACGGATGGCACCTGCTTATGACTTGGAATATGAAGCGTTGATGCAGAAGCTACGCCATCAGGCACATTTGTCTGATGATGATATACGCAAAGCACATCTGTCACTGCGGGTTGGTGGTGTGTTACGCTCAAGGCAAGCAAAATTGGATGCAGAGGTTATAGGCAGCATTAAGAAGGATATTGATAAGGAGCTTGCCCGCTATAAGCTCAAAATAAAAGCGGGAGATGATTTGCATGAATTGGAAACAGTAAAGTACGGTAAGCAGCATAAAAAGCAGATGACGCTGGGGGAGTATTATGACCACCTGCTTAACGCCTCCCGCGTTTTACATGTGTATGAGCGGATGTTCACTGAACCTGGGCTTGATGTATCTCAAGAGTTATCAGCTACCAGACGTGCGTTACAAGAGAGTCAGCTAAATTTGGGTGAGCTGTTTCTTGATAGGTTGCAAAATCATACTATCGCTAATTCACAAGTTTTGGCGAAGCAGACGCTACATAAAGGGGCAGCCCCGAAAATATCGGAAGCAGTTGAACGGTGGAAAGAGAAAAATAGCCCTAGCGAAAACAGCTATAGTGAATGGAAGTATACCGTAAGACGTTTTATTGAGCTTCACGGTGACTTGAGGGTGGATACAGTAGAGGACAGTCATATCGTAGAGTTTCGTGATGCAATATCGCTTATCCCCTCTCGCTTATCAGCAAAACACAATGCAATGACGCTGAGTAAGTTGATTGAGTTAGCAAGAAAGGGGGAATTTAAGGATAAACCGCCCCGCTCACCTAATACGGTGCGTAAAATGGTGGTTGGCCTGAGTACCATCTTAGGGGCGATGGAGGACGATGGTTTTATCGTCCGCAACCCCGCAAAAAAGAAAGCTCCGAAAAGCAATGATGACGGCTCGAAGCGTCCGCCGTATGAGTTTGATGAATTAGAGCAATTATTTGCCTCAGAATACTATAAACGTGATTTTTGGCATAGCCCCGCCCGCCATAAGCCTTCACGCTTCTGGTCACCTTTAATTGCCCTATATACGGGTTGCCGCGCCGGAGAGATAGCCGCTTTACGGGTGAAGGATGTACGGCAAGAGGAAGGGGTATGGTATCTTAGTATCAACGTAGAGTCTGGCAAGGGAGTAAAAACCAGCAGTGCGGTGCGAGACATAGCTATCCATAAAGACCTCATTAAAATGGGCTTTATACGCTATATGAAGCAGCAACGAAAAGCCGATGAGCAGCAGTTATTTCCAGACATTAGCCCTACTCGCAAAAAACCCGCTGGCTATATCTCTAATAATTATAGTCGTTATGTTGAAAAATTAGGCTTGAAAAAGGATGGAAAAAGTTTTCATTCATTCAGGGATAATTTCAGCGATGCGTGTGTAAATAGTGGTATGGATGACCGCACCACGGACAGGCTTCTAGGCCATGCAATGCAGGGGGCTAAAAAGTATTACGGCAAAGGGCTGTGGCTCACCACCTCGAAAAAGCTGGTGGATAAGCTATATAAGGGTAAGCTGGACTTGAGTCATTTATACGTGCAGTAGCAGCCCGCAATTCGGGGTAAGACGGTTTTAGGCAACCATGCCATCAATCCGTTTAAGCAACTTATGTACCTGCGGGATATGCCACTGCCCCGTTTTACGATAGGTGGGTATATTAAGTCTGTTTAATTCCGCTGTAATCGCCCGAACGGTGGTATGCCCTGCCTCACGTAGCTGGTTGACCGTTTCGCGCATTTGGAGCGCATAATCCATAGCTGACTGATGGTTTTGTACTGAAAGCACCTCTTTACCGTGCTTACCAAGCTCTACGCCCCGTGCTTTCGCGGCTGCAAGGGCATTTTTAGTGCGAAGGCTGATTTGCTCCCTCTCATGCTCAGCGAAAGCTGCCAGCATGTGAAGCATGAGTTTATTCGCATGGGGATTATCGGTCGCCACAAATTCAATGCCTGACTCCATAAGGCCAGATATAAAATGAACGTTACGTGCCAGCCGGTCTAATTTTGCAATAATGAGCGTTGCTTGATGCTTTTTTTACAGGCTGCCAGTGCTGCTTGAAGCTGAGGACGATTATTATGCTTCCCGCTTTCTACCTCTGTAAATTCCTGTGTAATCTCCCACTCACCTCCGTTAAGATAACGAGTGACGGCCTCGCGTTGAGCATCTAGTCCTAAGCCACTTTGCCCCTGCCTTGTGGTTGAAACCCTATAGTAAGCGATATATTTTCTGTTTGGCATGTGCTCTCCGTTATCTGGTTAATGAACGTTTGATACATAACACCTGCCAGCCACGGCTCTGGCCTTGCAACCCTTATCGTCATGGAGATGAAGGTTTGACCTTGCTGTTACAGCGGCACAACAAAAGGCTTAGACTACTGCTTATGACTGCGTTCCCGATGGGCTACTGTGGATACGGCTATAAGTGAGAGAATGCCGCTTACAACTATCGAATGCCATGGCGCAGGGAATAGCGAGATAAACCAGCCCATGACGGTGTAATGAATACCTATCGTACCTGCTACCCACCAACCCACGAATGAGAGTATAGAGCGCACCGCCTGCTGATGTGGTGTGTAAGGTGTTTCCTGCCATGTGCGGATACGCTGCCAAAATTCAGTTTCGCAATTATCGGTAAATTCGGGCAGTTCCCGCAGAATATGCTTAATTTCCGATAACGCCTCCATCTCGATTGGCGAGGGAATAGACGTTTTATTCTCTGATAATTCACGCAATCCCCTATCCACCGCCCGCAAATGAGCGGCCAGTTTAGTAATGTGAGGGGTGCGGAATATCGACATAAGGAAACTATAGTAACGTATGACTTGACGCGCAATCTTTATGTTACTATTGTAACGTATTCTGCTACTATAGTTACCTGTAGTGTCTCTCGCATGAGAAACACGCAGGCAGATAACATATTAAATAAAGTCGTAAAATCCTTCGCTGAGACACGCAAGGCTAAGGGCATATCTCACGAAAAACTTGCTGAGAAAGCAGGCATTACACGCCCCGCTATTTCGCATATCGAAAGTGGCAGGAGAAAACCCTCTCTACTGGTATGCATCAAAATAGCAAAAGCTTTGGATTTAAAGCTTTGGGAAGTGATTAAGAAAGCGGAGAAGTAGCTGCTAGTCAGGAAATACCCAACACCTGCTGATTCATAATTTTCAATGCTTCCTGCTCTAAAATGTAGGCTTCATAACGCTTTTTGTTTGCTGCAAGCACGTTTTCGTTAATTTGCTTCTGAATAGTCGAGTTTTTGAGTAGTGGTATGGCAATTTGTGCGACGTGCTTGTCGTCAATTTCATCCACTACTGCACCGTAGGTAAAGCGTGAGATAAGTGGTGCAGCCCACGAGCTAGAAAGCCATCCGTATAAATAGCCGCTAATTGATGTATCCGCTATTACACGAATAATATGCTGATTGGCTGTCCATCCGTCCCAGTGTTTTGGTACAATCGTTACCTTACCTATAGTACCGCTACAGGTAATCAAAATCATATTCTCATGTAAGGTGAGTTCGTCTTTTATTCGCTTGCCGTGGTGTCCTACGGAGAGGTATTTCTTGTTATTAGGGTCGAGTTCAAAAATCTGCTTGCCGCCAATAAATACCGTTCCTTTGCCTTCTTCCAGATAAACTCGCTTAAACCGTCCTGGTAGAATGATGTCACCGGATAACTCTCCACCCCCTAAAGCAGTAACAGATGAAGCATGTTTTTGAATATGCTTATGAATAGAATCAACGATAGGTACATGATAAGAGCCGTCGAAACGTTCGGATAAATCACCCAGCTTGACCGAGTAAGATTTTAGCCCATCATGCGGTAGATAATCAGGGCTAAATTCTTCAATAGGCGGAAGAGATAGTTCGTGTTGTAGCTGTGCTTGTGCTTCTTTGATAAGGTCGTTTGACTCATCGCGCAACTTAAAGGATTCAGCGATTTTGTCATGTATTTGTTGTTTTAGCAGGGCTGGCGGATTTGGTATCGGGGTATGTGCTAAATGCTCCGGTTCGATATGGCTAATAACCGCACCGTAATTACTCGTTTTAACAATGGTATTGCCTGTTTTGGATTTAAGGTAGGTGTAGATATATCCGGCGTCATTATCGCTGTTGGGAATCAAGCGTATCAAGTCGTGACTGAATATTGCCCCATCAAGCGTTTTGCTGACCAGAGAGCAGTTGCCGATAGTGCCGGAGCAAGTAAGTAACACATATCCTTTATGTACTCTTAATTCGTCGATTGAAGTATCCGTTTTATCGGAAATATATGCTGCTGGTTCGGGGCATAATTCGGTAATTTGTGAGGGTTGGTATATAGGATAGTTTGATTTCTCCACGTAAACACGCTTGAATCGGGGACGATGATATGCGTGGCTTAGTCCGCCTTCGCCTGCAATATCCACCTTATCCCATTTGCAGTTTGCAACGATTTGATGTGCTTGCTTACCCTCGATACCATAAACGGAAGCATCCAGCCTGCTTTTTGCTGCTATTATTTCGGAGAGGCTAACCGTTGACCACTTTACCCCGTCCTCTTTAACGTAAGATGCAATGGCTGGTTTTGGTGCTTGCTGTGGGGCAATTTCTACCATGTGATGCCCTCACGCCTTTTCCACTCGGCAAACACCTCTGGAACGTATACGGATTGGTCATCAATGACTTTAACCTGAGATTGCGTTTTTACGGTAGGTGTTCCATCCGCAATATGGTCTAATTCCTGAACATTCTGCTCCTCTGGAATAAGGATTTCGTTGCCATGCTCATCCCGATTGAATATCGTGTTGCCGCGCTTGTCATGCCCCACTTTTTCAACCATTGCCATGAAGATGTTATAGGGGCGCATTTGCCCTGTTTTTAGTTCCTCCTGTACTTCATCGGCGGTTTTCTTCTGCACCACCAGTACGGAGGTTTGAGTGCCGTTACGGGGCTGAAATGTATCTACATGCAAGTCAATGCTGGCGATGATACGGGTTTTTTGGATTAGCCACTCCCTGATATACCCAAGCCCAGGTGAGCCTAATATGGAGTCCGGCAAGACGATGGCCATGCGTCCGCCCGGCTTTAATAGCTGTAAGCAACGCTCAATAAAAAGCTGCTCCGGTGGCACGGATGATTGCAATCTCTCTGTCTTAACCCATGTACCATCTTCGCCCTTTTTAGGCTTGTCCCAGATATGGCCGAGGTCGTACTGTTGCAAGATAGCAGCGTCCTTAATAGGGATTTTGCTGCCGAATGGTGGGTTCGTCACGATAACATCAAATAAAGCAATGTTATTATGGTTTGATAGGCGAGTTTCGTTTTTGCCCACTGCTTTCAGTAAGTCGGCCTTAAAATCAGCTTCCCACTCGTGCGGAGGTAGCAATGAATTGCAGTTTAAGATGTTGCCGCTACCGTCATTATTCATGACCATATTCATTTTGGTAGCTTTGACCAGTTCAGGAGCAATATCGAAGCCGAAGTAATTACACTGCGCCACATCGGATATTTTTTGCATGACCAGTTTCTTTTCGTCATCTGACCATTTGTTTTTCGGCCTGCCGAAAGCCTTTTCCATTTCCTCATCTATTTGCTGGATGACATGATTCATCGCATTTACGAGAAAGCCGCCCGTGCCGCATGACGGGTCAAGCACCCTCTCGTCCATGCGAGGATTAATCATTTCTACGGCCATGTGCATGATGTTACGTGGGGTAAAGAATTGTCCTTTATCGCCACGTAGATTTGCTCCTACGATTTCCTCGTAAGCCTTACCCTTAATATCAATATTGGTATTGAGAAGGCTGTATCCTTGAAGCTCTGAAATAATCCATGCAAGGCTACGTGGCTTTAGATTAATGGCATCGTTAGCAGAGAATATTTTAGAGTATTTGCCCTTTACGCGGTCAAAAATCTTGTTAATACGCTTTTTAACGGTTAGCTGCCCATCGGGATTAGACCGTTCGCTTGAGGTGGTATAAAATTCGAGTTCGTTGGGAATATTTCTTTCATCTTCAATTTTGCAGAAAATAACCTTTAGTAGCTCAAAAAACGCAGCCGCTTTTTCAAGACCATCAATGGCGTAAATATGATTGTGGCAGGTCTTGAAAACAAATAGCAGATTATCTTCGACAGCATTATTGAGAGTTTGACGTTTCGGACGTTCAATATCCTCAATGCAACCATGAGCGGATGGAATATCATTAAACTCGATAAAACCAATTTTGCCCTTATCGTCAGTTATTTTTCGCAATACCTCTTTATGTTTCCCGTTCGTCCACAATCCCCACTCGCAATTCGCGCATGACGCCATATAAGATTTTAGTTGCTCCACCCCGTCCTTTTTGGAACGAGGTTCTATCGTCTCTTTTTTGCACTCGATAATGATGTTGATGTGTTCTTGGGAGTAGCTGGGAGTGTTTTCAGGAAAAATAACTATATCCGCACGGGGCTTTTGTGAGCCTGTTTGTATAGTCTGCTCCACCCGAATACGCTGCTTATCGTATTTAAGCTCGTTGACCAGCCGCTTTTCGATATTTTGCCGAACGTATTCTTCCGGTGTGTCGTTACGGAATTTCCCGTCAATATAATCACATATTTTGCCTTCGGGAATAACGATTAGCTTGGTTTTCGGTTCGGTCATATTCCCTACACACTGAGATTTCAATTTTTTCGAGACACTAATCGAAGTGCTTGGCATAGGCAATTTTTATCTCAGCTTGCAAATATTTGCAACTAAAAAATAGTTGCAGATTTTTCGCAACGTGATATTTTCTGAGAATCGAAGGACAGTAAATTCTGCTTAACGTTGTATGAAAAATTTAATGGAACATCGCGGGCTGCTTGGAACGGTCAATTATGACGACAAGCAGAGGAAACTGTTTGGCAAGGTCGAAGGTGTAAGAAAATCACTGCCGTACGAGGCGCAGGATATAGACTCGCTGAGGTCTGCATTTGAGTCACAGGTAGATGCGTACCTCAAGAATCATAATCCGCCTGCTACGCGCCTGAATGGTACATTTAACGTACGTGTGGGAGAGGATTTGCATCGCAAGGCTGTAGTTGAAGCCAAGCAGAGACGAACCACGCTTAACCAGCTTGTGAAAATGGCAATGGAAAATTACCTGTCACCCACTACTAAGCAGAATAATCGTGCTAAAACGTCCCAATAAATAAAAAGGGCTACCGCCCTACCTTGATTACAAGTTTGAGCTTCCTGCACGACTAATCCTTTAATGACAAGAGGGTTTAGGAGTAATATATCTGGGGAAGTAACCCCTTATAAATGAAGATATATGACCGAATCACTACGCCGCAGAACCAAACGTAAACTTAAAGGTGTCCCGCAAAAGCAGGAAGCGAAGAAAAAAGAGACGCTTGCCACATTATCCACAAAGCGGGTGTTTAGCTTGCTGGCCAAAAGCGATTTAAGTGAAACGGAGTTGAAAGTCATTATGCTGCTTCACAGCACGATTGAGGGCAAGAGTCACTGGACTGCACCAATTAGCTATCAATATATTCAGGATTACATCGGCAAAGGTCGTACCTCAGTTGGAAAAGCAGTGAAGAGTTTGAAAGAGAAGGGATGGCTTGAGGTAAGACCGGGAGGGTATGGGACAGCTTCCGAATACAAAATTACCATACCCCACCAATAGTCCTTTATTTTGTATTGATACAAAAATCCGGCATATTATCATACTATATATACCTACGAGAAACATATCCCTATACAATAGTCCGCGATAGCGGACTATTGTATGCGCCGACGCGCTTCGCGCACCATTGGCAACGAGGGCAAAGAAAAAATGGTTATCGTTTTCACTCTCGTCGGTGAAACCGATAACGCTGCTACTTTCAGTATCAGCATTGGTTATGGGCAATAACAGATTGCCTCCCCGAAATTTGCGCCCGCCATAACGCGTCTTTGAAAGGTGCAGGGGGTGAAGTGAAGCTACTTCGTTTTTGAAAAGAATCCTTTGTAATTGGCTATTGCTTATAACCAATTTCTGACAGCGTATAAGGTTATGTATCTGAGGGGGTAGAGATGTAGTAAAAACTGCACGTGGTTTTGGTACAAAGTAAAAAGCATATAAAAACGTTGGTTTTCCTTATAAATTCAGCAAAAATCATTTGGCAAGCCGCACGTCTGGGAGTCCGGTAAGAAAATCGTTAATTCTTACATAACATCGTCGCAGATTTTTTGCCTGAATGTGGCTGTTTTTACTATGGATGTAGTAATGTTGGTGCAGCCCCCGATTTGTAATATGAGATGTATGAAGGGTGCAGATAGTTGCACCGTACTTTAACGTCATTGTCGATACTTTTTTAGACTTGGCTACCGTTTCCGGCTGGGGTAGTAGCACCTATGGCGGCAACACGGGTTCGAGTCCTGATTTTGACCTATTAAAGTCTTGCTTGATATACGAAGCTAGGCAAGTGCCTGCTGCACCTGCATTAAAGGGTATTTTAAGCTAAAAATATGCTTGCATTAAGTACACAAACGAAGTACACATAACCCCGATTGCAAGAAAAATAATTGTTATTATTCAGTTATCTATAGTTTGATTATTCCCTCCCGTAGGGGTCGCCAAAATCTCTTCCAAACTCATCCAGTAAAATCCAGAAAAGCTAGTGAAATCGCCTGCTTTGTGCTAGCGATTATCCAGTATTGTCCAAAGGGGTTTTAAGAAATCCACCTAATTTGGAGGTATCGCTGGGGGTATATTTACTGGAATGAAGCTCACCCATACACAATGCAAGAATGCCACGGCAGACGATAAACCACTAAAACTTACCGATGGTGGGGGTATGTATCTGCATGTTGTGCCGAACGGCAGTAAGTACTGGCGCATGAAATGCCGTTATGCTGAGGGGAGGAGAGGGCAAAATGAAACAAGAGAGTAAACGCTATATTCTAATAGGCTTAGCTGTGCTTTGGCGCTGGATTCTGTATGCTCTAATACCGACAATAGTGCTAGTTGCAATCTACAATAGTGCTACGATTGAAATCGAAAGCGCTAAAAAATACTTAGGGCATCTGCTGATTTTCGTTTTCAATCATATATGGTTTTGCATGTGGTTAGGGCGTTCGCTTTTGAAAATAAATTTTCCTGGCTTCTATTTAGCAGTGATTGAAGGAAAGGATGTAGCCCGATCCAGCACAAGGAAGCGGCTGCGTCACTTATTCCATAAAACCCTAAACAAACGAAGCTTTGCACGAAACAGTTTAGCGCTCTTTCTTTTAAGTATCATTCTGACTTTGATTGTGGCCATCAATCATGAAAACTCTAGATAGGAAGCATTATGAAACCAATCGAAAAAGCAATTGAAGAAGGGATTGCCATACTCGTTGAGGGTTTGACTGGTTTTGAAGAAGGAAAAATCTTCTCGGTTCTAACTTACTTAGATGTAGCGAGAAATTACGAGATACACCACAAAAGTCGATATTGAATGGACAAGACGTATGGCACGCAAGAACTATCGCTTTTTCAGGCGCTAGTACTGCACTTTATGTTGGCGCGCAGCTCCGGCCGCAACACATCATCGGCAAGGGCTTTGCATGCTAAAAACATGGCCAGAACATTATTCCATAGAAGTGCGTAATTAGTTTTATATTAAAATAAATTTCGGAAGGCCAGCGAGCAATCGACGCTGCGATTGGTGAGGGTGTAGGTGGCGGTGTAGTCGGTGTCGGAGGTGGCGTTGTTGCAGGTGCCGCCACGATAGCGTGCGATGACAAGGCCGCGCCCCGGCAATCCATCGTCAACTTTGGTGTCGATGTTCCACGCGTCTTCCGGAGAAAGGATAGCGCCATAGTGAAAGCTGTTTGAGACAGCCGTGCCAAATTGCAAATTGTTGCCATAGTCGAGGTTGAAAATGGTGGGATTCGCCCCGCCTGAATCATACCCTGCCGTCCAGCCCGCATTGGTTAATTTTGAGGGGGGGATATTTTCGCGCGCAATGGAGTGATTGGCGCCGC
>MDTG01362239.1_pt1 | contig 27136 bp, 22 predicted proteins | sample 811421 | NCBI WGS metagenome assembly MDTG01 (sample SAMN05326645, study PRJNA326480) | marine metagenome | isolation source: seawater | place: Pacific Ocean: South East | collected 2011
TGAAAAATTATATTCTCCATATAGTTCATTTGTTTCACTTTTTTCAGGATTAATACTTTTTTGACCTGTATTACCATAAAGCTCATATAGGCTAGCATTTTTTAAACCTGTAGAGTGAGTTGCTCCTAATTTAAATGGACCTAAAAATTGTATAAAATTTATTTTATAAGTTTTATTTCCACCAGTTTCTTTATGATCATCATTTCTACCATGAACTGATAGTACTTGATTTTCATTAAATTTATATCCAGCGTTTGAAAAAATACCGAGATTACTCAGATGTCCCCTTGTCTGTGATGCAAATGTTTTTGTCAGGTAGTGACCCCAGTCATACTTGTATTCGCTCCCCAGACCAAATGAAAGTTTATTATCAACTACAATCTCTCTTTCTGCTTTTGCAACTAAAGATTCGCTGTAGTACATGTCCTTTTTACCTTGCACATAATATTTTCTGTCATAGTTGTGATAGTGAAATATAAGATTATCTAGTGAATTTTCTGTTTTTCGTTCAATACCAGTTTGTATAGCGTACATCTTGTTATAAGCAGTAACCGATTCCTCTTTGGTAGCAGATGAATCATAAGCAGATTTAGTGTCTCTATAATAAAAAGTTGATTTTAATTTTAAATTATCATTTAACCATTTATTTCCATTTAAATTTACTTGATAGTTTTTTGTGCCATCAGACTCATGACCTTTCGCAATAGCGCTATCAGTTTTATTCTGATTTGCAGCTCCCTTAAAGTTTAGATGCCATCCACTGTCAGTAATTTTTGTTGTATTATAATCTACCGAATTATTTTTTAAACTAAAGCCATTTACAGAATAACTATTTGTGTAATCAACATCTGTCACAAAATTAATTGCTCCCCCAATTGCATCTGGTCCAAAATGAGCACCATTAGATCCTTTGTAAACTTCTATCTGTTGAATAGTCTGTACAAAATCTTGACCAAAATCATGCATTCCATTTGTAGCTGATTGGTCATTTATTGGAATGCCATTTAACATTACAAGTGTATGGTTAGATTCAGAGCCTCTCATAAAAATAGCTGCTTGCTGTCCTTTTTGGCCAGATTGATAAAAATCTAAACCTGAAACTTTTTTTAGCAAATCTAAAGCAGAAGTAGCTCCTGACTCAATAATCTGTTGTTTGTTAAAAACTTTTTTATTTATTCCCTGAGTATTATGCAAAGAAGTGTTGGGCGTTTTGCTAATTATTATACATGGCACACCTTTTTGGTTATCCCAATTACAATTTTCGATTGCTTGCGCACTAGAAATAAAAAACCATAAAAATAAAAATAATCTTAATATCATCAGCCTACTTTCTGCTTCTAAAAATTAGAAGCTTAATTACAAATCGCCGATGCTAATTTTTCATTGTAGAACTAGACTTTTCCTGGCCTTCATTCAACAGCGGACTTTACTGGGTGGTACTCCGACTTTACGGTTCCAGGAAGAGCCAATGAATTTCACACTGATTCCCCACCAAATTTCAGTATAAATTTTAATTAATAGAATATTTGATATATGTCAATAAATTTTAAGATTTAAATAAATTAAATTTTTTTAAATATTTTTCCGTACTTAAAATTATTACAGTCAAATCTCGATAATTCTTGTCTATTTAAAATTAAGTCTCTATTAGTGATATTTTTGTTAGTCACAGTGACTGAAAATGATACTTTTTTCATGTCTAGATATTTTTTAATTCTTTCATTATAAGAAATTTTTGATCCATACGGATAACAAAAAGTTCTATAATTTGTAAATTGATTTAGATAATCAATACTTAAATTAATCTCTTTTTTTGCTTCTTCGAAGCTTATGGCAGATAGAACCTCATGGTTCTCAGTGTGCGATCCTAGAATCATATTATTTTTGGATAAATTTTTAAGCTCTTTCTCATTCATATAATATTTTTTAACAAAATTTATTTCAGATAAAGTGGGAAAAAAATATTTAAACATTCTATTAATAAAACTGTTTTTATACTGAATTTTTAAGGAATAATTAAGAATTTTTTTTATTTTTACGTTCTCATCTAAATTTTTTTGTTTTTTATATACATTTTTTTTAAAAAGATTTATTTTTGTTCTATCGATTAAGTAGTTTGATAGATTTTTATTAATATAATTTAAAATAAGATTACTTTTTATTTTTGATAAAATAATATGTATTTTGTGAACAGTTAAAATTTTTTTTTTTTTAAAAGGTAAAGTACATAAGTAAAAAATGCCATTAATATTTTTTTTTTTTAAATATGGATATACATATTGATAATGAATTTTTAAACCATCGTCGAATGTTAAAAACAAATCATTATCTTTAAATTTTTCTTTTTTATCAAAAATTTTTGAACAATTTATAATATTATATTTATTTTCAAAATAATTAATTTGTTTTTTAAAATCATCTAAATGTAGAAATTTATCATATTTATATTTTTTGTCATATTTTTTAATTTTATGATATACGATTGACTTCATATTTTTTGTTCAATAATTGGAAATTTTTTATCAATCATTTTTTTTTTAGATAAGTATTTTTTGATAGCTTTATTTTTTAAGTTAAAATGGAGCTTTTTTACAGCATTTTCATTAAATTGTTTTTTTAAAAAAACTCTTTCCCTTTTGTACTTTTTTTGTTTTGTAGATTTTAAATTCTTAAAATTAATAATTATTTTTTCTAATTTTTTTGTCATTTCTATTATTAAAGTATTTCCTACATTATGCACAGTATCTGTTGTTTTAAAATTAGGTCTCATTTGATGAATTATAGCACCTGTGTCAATTCCTTTGTCTAATTTCAAAAATGAAACGCCAACAAATTGAAGTTCATTATTTACAAATGGCCAAAAATTTGTTCCAGATCCTTTATAATATGGAGATAAGCCTAAATGAACATTTAAAAACTTATTTTTGTATTTTGTTAATAATGGTTTTTTTATTAATGAACACCCATAAGAAATAATTAAATCTGGTTTTATTTTAATAATTTTATTTATTAATTTTTGATTATAATTAAATTCACCTCTTTCAATTAATTTTAATTTTTTTACTTCAGGTGTTTTTTTTAAAAAATTATTAAAATATTTTTTTTCACTCAATTCTCTATCTTTAAAATGTTTTTTTTCAATTTTGGTGTAATTTTTTGATTGATATATTTTAAAATAATGCCTTGTTTTATTTTTTTCGGCTAGGCATAATTTAATATCAAAATTTTTAAAACTAGATATTTTTCTTCTAAAATATTTATGTCTATGTTCATTAGCTGAAATTATAATTAATTTAATTTTCATTAATTATTTTTTTATTAATCTTGAATTTTAATTCCCAACCATTTGATGTTTTTTTCCAAATTTCTTCATTTTTATGTTTATCAACTAAATCTGAAAATTCTCCAGTTGATATATTAATATATTCACAAAAATGTATTATGTCGTCTGTTGTTATCTCATCATCATATTTTTCTACATATTCTATGAACTTATCTTTAGTTATTAATTCATTTTGTAACTGTCTTGATCCATCTCTAGATGCACGACCAAAACCGAATTTTATAAATTGCATGTGATAGTAAACTTGATCGATATGATCATCTAAACTATCAAAGTTTGTAAAAGTTCCAGGTGTACGACCTTTTGGATGAGTACAAAAATTAGTTTTTGATTTTATATATTCAAAATTATTATAAACATTCCAATTATCAAAATATGCAAAGAAGTAAGCCCTGGTATTATTTTTTTTAAGCTCTTTTTCAGTTGGAAGAGTATATGGAAAAATATCATTTTCAGTAATATTTTCATCGATCCAGTTTTTTGGATCATCGCCAATATTATTTTCATAAATTTCATTTAAATCTAAAAGTTTTGAGGATTTTTCGTGTAAGGGATTACCACCATAGTGACTTTCGCCGTGTTCTGCGTAAAAAATAAGAGGAATTTTTTTTTCAAGAGACACTCTTAGAGGTATTGATTTAATACCTGCATCCCAATGTACTTTTGGGTTTCCCCTTTCAAAAAAAAATCTTTTTGATAAAAGTTTAGAAACTTTTTGATTTGGCCTAAAATAATAATGGTCAAAACCTAAGTTAACTAAATTTTCTCTATTTATTTGTCCTACATGCGTTGGGATTAGTGGTGCAAAAGTGACCAACAAAGGATTCATTCCAAATTCAAATTTTAATCTATGCGCAATATAACTACTATCTTTCCCCCCAGACCATGGAACAATGCAGTCATAATATCCATTTTTTGATCTATATTTATCAAGTATTTCCTCTAATTCTTTTTTTCTATCATTATAATTAATTTTTTTTTGTTCAGCTAAATAATTACAAGCATTGCAAATTCCTTTATTGTTAAAACTAATTCTTGGTCTTGCATTTGACATTAGACATTTTTTACAAAATTTTAAATTTCGTGAATTATTCTGTTCTGACATAAATTTTTTTTTTTATTTAGGGTATTCTTAATTAATTCTAAGCTTTTTTCACTATAGTGATATATATTATTTGTGCACAAACCATCGACTTTTGATATTTTAAAGGCATCAACAAAATGATCCCAATTTCCAGCTCCTCCACATGCTATCACTGGTACCCTGACATTTTTTTTTATTAAATTATTTAATTTGTTATCAAAACCTCTTAAAGATCCATCTCTTTCAATTGATTGAACTAATATTTCACCTATTTTACACTTTTCAAATTTTTTTAAACAATTTTTAATATCTATTTCAAGTCTAGTTTTTCCATGATTAATATAAATTTCATAATTTCTATTTTTGAGAAAACAGTCGATACCTCCTATGACAAACTGACTTCCGAAATGATTTATAATTTTTAAAACTAACTTTTCATTAGTATGAATAATTGAATTTATTAATATTCTATCTGCACCAAAATCTTGTAATTTGTTAATTTCTTCAAAAGTATTTATATGTCCACCCACTACAATTGGCACGAAGCAAGATTTTGAAATTTTTTTAATTACTTTATAAAATAAATCTCTATTATTTTTATTCTGACTTACATCGATTAAAACTATTTCATCCACATATTTGTTGCCAATAAAATTGTCTGTGTATCTATAATCAGGGTTAAATTGTTTTGTTCTAAATAGAACACCATCTTGAAAAGTTAAAACTATAATAATTCTTTTAGATATCATTCTTAATAAAATTTTTTAAAAATATAATACCTAATTTTTGACTTTTTTCTGGATGAGGTTGAATTCCATAAATATTTTTTTTTTTAAATATACTTACAAATTTATTTTCATAGTTTGTAATACCTAATTCATATTTTTTTTCAGCAATTTTAGGAAAATAAGAGTGATTAAAATACATGAAAAATTTTTTAGGCATATTATTAAATATTGGATCATTATTAATTTTAATTTCATTCCACCCAACATGAGTTTTTGGTAATTTTTTTAATTTCTTAAATTTTTTTACTTCACCATTTATCCACCCAAAACCTTTAACATCTTTATTTTCTTCACTAGATTTTAATAATAACTGGCAACCTAAGCAAATACCTAATACTGGCTTTTTTTTAACTAAAACTTGTTCGTTAAGTGTTTCCACTAAATTTAATTTTTTTAAATTTTGCATTGCATATTTAAAACTTCCAACACCTGGAATAATAATTTTAGTAGATTTTTTTAAATCAATAGCTTTATTTGTTATAACCACATCTTTTTCTATAAACTCGATTGCGGAAAATACAGATCTAAAATTTCCAAGACCATGGTTTACAATTGCTATCATAATTTGTTTGTTTATTTCTTAATTATAAACTAAATATCAAAATAAAATGAATTTATTTAAACAAATTAGTTCAAAAATTTATAAAAATAAATTAGAAATTTCGGTGTTAGGACTTGGTTATGTGGGTCTTCCAGTTGCTCACTCATTTTCAAAGAAATTTAAGGTTATAGGCTTTGATATCAATAAAAAAAGAATTAAAGAACTTAAGAAAAACTTTGATAATAACAGATCAATAACTAAAAAAGATTTAAAAAATTCAAATATTGATTTTACCTCAAATTTTAAAAATATGAGAAATTCAGAAATTTTGATTATCACAACTCCAACTCCAATCAATTTATCAAAAAATCCAGATTTAAAATTTATTTTTAAAGCATTAAAATTTATAGCATTGTTAGGAATAAAAAATAAAATTATAATTCTTGAAAGTACAGTTTATCCCGGAGCATCTGAAACTAAATTTATAAAATATTTAGAGATGCTTACAGGTTTATCCGTAAACAAAGATTTTTTTTATGGGTATTCTCCTGAGAGAATTAATCCTGGTGACAAAATTAATACATTTAAAAATATTGCTAAAATTGTTTCTGGATCTAATATGAAAACTTCTGAAATAATTTACCAACTTTATAAAAAAGTTGTTAACAATGTTCATAAGGCATCTTCAATATTATCGGCAGAAACTTCAAAATTAATTGAAAATAGTCAGAGAGATTTGAATGTTGCTTTTGTAAACGAGATTTCAATAATTTGTAATAAGCTTAAGATACAATCATCAGAAGCTTTAAAATTAGCATCTACAAAATGGAACTTTTTAAATTTCTCACCTGGATTAGTTGGTGGTCATTGTATCGGTGTTGATCCATACTATTTATTTTATTCATCTAAGAAACTTGGTTATAAACCTAAAGCTCTTTTAGCGGGGAGAATATTAAATGAAAGTTATCATAAATTTTTAGTTAAAAAATTCTTAAATTATTTTAATAAAAAAAAAATAAATATTCTTTTAATGGGTGCAACTTATAAAGCAAATTGTAATGATTTAAGGAATAGTAAATCTTTAGAAATATTTAAAATATTAAAAAAAAGAAATTATAAAATAGATATTTATGATCCTAATATTAATAAAAAAAAAATTAAAAATTTTAAATTTGTAAAAAACCCAAGAAAAAAATTTTATGATGGTATAATTATATCTGTAGATCATGCAATTTTTAAAAAAATGGGATATAAAAAAATTTTAACTTATGGAAAAAAAAATTGTAAAATTTTTGATATTAAAAATTTATTCCCAAATAAAAAAAATATGATTTATTTATAATGAGAAGTATTTTAGTAACAGGAGCAGCTGGTTTTATAGGTTTTCATTATTCAAAATATTTAGCAAAAAAAAATTATAAGGTTATTGGTATTGATAATATTAATAATTATTATGATGTGGGTATAAAACATAATAGATTAAAAATATTAAAAAAATTAAAAAATTTTAAATTTTTAAAAGTTGATATTTTAGATTCTAAAAAATTAGAAAGTTTAATTAAAAAATATAAAATAACAGTAATTGTTCATTTAGCTGCCCAAGCTGGCGTTAGATATTCAATATCCAATCCAAAAAGCTATATATCAAACAATATAAGTGGGTTTTTAAATATTTTGGAGATTTCACGATTAAATAAAATAAAACATCTTGTTTATGCATCTTCAAGTTCGATATATGGTATAAATTCAAAAATTCCTTTTAATGTAAAAGATCGAGCTTCACATCCTATATCAATCTATGCTGCATCAAAAAGATCTAATGAATTAATGGCCCACGTTTATTCGAAATTATTTAATTTACCAACTACTGGTTTAAGATTTTTTACCGTATATGGACCATGGGGAAGACCAGACATGTCTTTATATAAATTTGTTAATTTAATTTCAAAAAATAAAAAAATAGACCTTTATAATTATGGAAAACATATAAGAGACTTTACGTACATTGATGATGCAATAGAGATAATATTTAGATTAATGAAAAAAATACCAAAATCTTCAAATTTAAAAAAATTAAGTGAACACCAAAGTTCTGCCCCATGGCGAATATATAATATTTCAAGTTCTAAACCTCAAAAGTTAAAATTCTTTATAAATGAAATAGAAAAACAATTAGATAGAAAATTTATGTATAATAAACTGCCAATTCAAAAAGGTGATGTCGAAAAAACAAGTGGATCTATGGATTTGACTGTAAAAAAAATAGGCTATAAACCAAAACGAAACTTAAAATATGGAATAAAACAGTTTATAAATTGGTATAACTCTTATTATAAAAAATGATAATTGCTGAAATTGGATCTGTTCATGATGGCTCATTTGGAAATGCAAAAAAATTAATTGAAGTTGCAAAAAACTCAGGAGCAGATTTTGTAAAATTACAAATGCATATTGCTGAATCAGAAACTTTAAGGGATGCAAATAATCCCATTTATTTTAAGGATGAAAGTAGATTTAAATATTTTAAAAGAACATCTTTTAATTTTAGCCAGTGGAAGTCACTTTATGATTATTCAAAATCAAAAAAAATTGGTTTTATGTGTTCAGTATTTAGCGAAAGAGCATTTGATACTTTAATAAAATTGGGAGTTAAAAATATTAAAATTCCATCTGGAGAAGTAAATAATACACCTTTATTAGAATACATCAGTAAAGAGAAAAAAATTAATATTTTTCTTTCTACAGGAATGAGTTCATGGAGTGAAATTACAAATGCTATTAAAATTTTAAAAAAACATAAAATCATTCTAATGCAATGTACATCTATGTATCCCTGTCCAAATAATTATGTTGGTTTAAATGTTATTAAAGAAATGAAGATGAAATATGGTGCTAAATATTCTTACGGTTTTTCAGATCATACAGAGGGATCAGAAGCAGCTATAGGGGCAGTTATTTTTGGAGCTGAATATATTGAAAAACATATTACTTTTTCTAGAAAAATGTATGGTTCAGATGCAAAGTTTGCAATGGAACCTGAAAATTTTTTTAAATTTTGTAATTCTATAAAAAAAACAAAAAAAATAATTTCAACACCAGTAAATAAAAATAATCTTAAACCGTTTAAAAAAATGAAAAAAATATTTGAAAAAAATATAATTGCTAAAATTAACATAAAAAAAGGTCAAAAAATAAAATTTTCAGATTTAGAATTCAAAAAATCAAAATCAGGAATTAAAGCATTTAATTATAAAGAAATTTTAGGGATGATTGTCAAAAAAAGTATCTCTAAAGGAAAAAGTGTTAAAAAAAATAATTTTTAAAAATTTTTCATCCACAAGTCAAGATTAATTATTTTCCAAATAAAAAAAGAATTATTAATTTTTCCTTTTTTAAATAGTTCATAATTTTGGTAGAATTTTTTTTTATCTAACCATCCATAGTCCCATATTTTTGAATCATCAAAAAAATTATTAACCCACTTATTTAAATTGCTTTTAAACCATAAAGTTTGTGGAGTTTGTATATTTCTTTTTTTTGCAAAAGCTATTTTTTTTCCAATATCATTTTTAAAAATATCTCTTAAAATGTATTTACCTAATCCATTTTGTATTTGGTCTTTTCTGTCTAATTTAAACAATGTTGTAATTAAATCATCGTTTAAAAAAGATGGTCTTATTTCTTTACCTAGAGACATACTTATTTTATCCCTAAATCTTAACGCTCTTGGCAATTTTAAGAAAAAAAAATCTAAATACTTAGCGTTATCTAGAGAGTTATCTAAAGGCAATTTAATTATATCTTCTAGATTATTATAATTTTTATAAAATTTTTCATCCAATATATTTTTAATAACACTTTTTGAACCATCTTGACCTTGAATAAAATTTAACTTTGGATTTAATTTTTTATTAAAATATTTATCGTAGCCAGATAGCGCTTCATCTAATCCACTTCCATCTAATATTACTTTTGTTTTACAAGCATTTTTTAAGCATAAGTAATATGAAATTACTGGCAAACCAGAAAATGGCTCTTCATTTATGTAGGTAATTTGTTTTAAATTATTTAAAAAATCTTTTTCTGTTACACAATATTTTTTACTGTATATATTTGTTTTTTTTTGAATTTTATCCACAAAATTTTTTTCTGAATATTTTGAGTTTTTAAATATCCAGGATACTAAATTAATTTTTGGATTACTTTTCTGTGCTAAAATTTGTAAGATCGATGAGTCTAAGCCACCACTAGATGCTATAGATATAGGTACATCGCTTACCATACTTTTTTCAACACTTTGATTAATTAAAAATTCAATATATTTTTTTTTGTCATTATATTTTTTTGGCAGAATTATGTTTTGGATTTTTTTTTCAAATTTCCAAAATTGTTTTTCAATAATTTTTGAATTTTTTACTATTAAAAAGTGACCAGGTTTTATTTTAAAAATGTTTTTATAAAATGTTTCTTTAATATGTTCATGATATTCTGAATTTAAATATCTAAAAATAGCTTTTTCATTTTGACGAATATTTTTATTTACCATAAGAAAAGTTTTTATTTCAGAACTAAACCAAAATTGATTTTGATAATTATAATAGTAAAAAGGTTTTATGCCATATTGGTCTCTTGCACAGAACAATTCATTGTTTTTTCTGTCGTATATGGCCAAAGAAAACATTCCTTCTAACATTTTTAAACATTTTGATTTATATTTTATATAGAGATTTAATAAAACTTCAGTATCAGAATTACTATAAAATATAAATTCTTTTAGATTTTTTTTTAAATCCTTAAAATTATAGATTTCACCGTTGAAAACTATAATGTATCTTTTATCCTTTGAGTAAAATGGCTGGTTACCTTTTTTACTTAAATCTAAAATTGAAAGTCTGGTATTTATCATTAAAATTAATTTATTTTCAGATAACCACGAACCACTATGATCGGGTCCTCTGTGCTTTATAGAATTGATTAATGAAGGAATTATTGTTCTATTTATTTTTTGTTTATTAAAACTTATAGCTCCAGCTATACCACACATAATTATATACTATTTAATTTTTTTGATGAGAAACAAATCATAAGCACCAGGCAGTTTTTTATTATTAATATCAGATATTTCTTCCATTACTAACTTTGTTACATAGGGTAGCAACCTTTTTATGGAAGCATTTTTTAGTTCTAATCTTTTTTTGTTATTTATTTGGTAGTTACAATGATTACTATATACTGGAAATAAAATACGATTTCCAATATCCCAAAATTTTAAACTATTTGGACTTAATATAGATTTTTTTTTAATAATTTTTAAATTATTTTGTTTTTTTAAAATTCTATCAAAAGAACCTTTTTGGTTAAAAAATTTATAGTGTTTTTTTCTTCCAAAATTTAACAATTTAAAAAATTTATTTTTAGAGTTAAAAGTTATCCCATATTTAAAAAAATTTTGATTTGGTAAAGTTAAAATTATATGACCATTTAAATTAAGCACTTTCTCAAAATTATTAATAGTTTTTATTGGGTTTTTTAACCAGTAAATTATATTGGAGTAAATAAAATCAAACTTGCCAAATTTTTTTAAACTTTTGTTACAATCGTATCTTATATATTTTTTTGCAATACTTAAATTTTTTGCATTTTTTAGAAGATTGTTTTTATGATCTAATGCAAGATCAAATTTATAAATTGCTTTTTTTAAAACTGGATTTTTTTTTTTTTTAAATGTATTCCAATAATCTTTATTTTCAATGTTTAAATATGTTAAATTGGAAAAATGATCTTCATTATTTTTAAGACTACCTCCTAGATTAAGCAATGTATTGATACCGTTGCCAACACCAACCTCTAAACTTCGTCCAATTTTATTTGGTTTATATTTCTGAAAAAATAAAGCAACTTGTATATCCCATGGTAAATTTTCAAACCTTAGCCAATGAGCATTTAAGAAATTTTTAACTAATTTTTTTGGTGAATTCATTTCGTAATAATTTAATAAAGCAATAAAGTACAAGTTTTTTACTTTACTTCAACTATCAATGTTAAATTTATATCGACAAAATTTATTGTATCTGTTATATAGCGCATAATTACTTATCTCTTATAATAAAATATTTGCTTAATGCCTAAAACTCAAAAAAAAATTTGTGTTGCTGTTTTCTCCAGAGCGAATTACGGTAGCATAAGAAAAGTACTTGAAGAGCTAAAGAAAAGTAAAAAAATAAATCTACAAATTTTAACCGGAGGATCTGCAAATATTGAGAAATTCGGGAAAGTTTCAGATCTTATTAAGAAAGATAAATTTAGAATTGATGAGGAAATATATTTTCTAGTAGAGGGTGAGAAGCCAATTACTATGGCTAAAACTGCTGGAATAGGAACGATTGAGGTAGCCACTGCTCTTGAAAGACTTAAACCGGATATTGTTCTGACTGTTGGAGATAGATACGAGACTTTATCAACTGTAATTGCGGCTGCATATATGAATATTCCAATTGCTCACACAATGGGTGGTGAAATTTCAGGAACTATAGATGAAAGCATTAGGCATGCAATAACTAAGTTTTCTCATATTCATTTTCCAGCAAATAAAAAAGCAAAAAATAATATTATTAGAATGGGAGAGGATCCAAAATATGTATTTAATGTTGGTTGCCCTAGAATAGATTTAGTTAGATATTCTTTAAAAAAGAAAATAAAAAATTTAGATAAATTATTTTTTAAAAATGGAGTCGGTAAACAATTTGATTTAAAAAAAGATTTTATTACTGTGATGCAATATCCTGTAACAACTGAGTATGGAAAAAATTATAAAAATATGAGAGAAATATTAAAAGCTGTGTCTAAAATACATTGTCCAAAATTAATATTTTGGCCAAATTCGGATGCTGGCTCCGAAGAGATATCTGGTGCTATTAGGGAATACAGAGAAAAAAGTTTAATTAACAATGCTTGGTTTGTTAAAAATTTAAATCACGAAATGTTCTTTTATATATTGGATAATACAAAATGTCTTATAGGTAACACTTCATCAGCAATCAGAGAAGGAAGCTATATTGGGGTACCATCAATATCTGTAGGAACTAGACAAAATGGTAGAGAAAGGTCTAAGAATGTAATTAATTCAAGACCTAATGCAGAAGAAATTTATAAAAAAATTTTAAAACAAATGAATTCAAATAAAAAGTTAGTAAAAAGCAATATGTATGGCGATGGTCATGCTTCTAAAAGAATAGTTAAAATATTGGAAAATGTCAGTGTAAGAATTCAGAAAAAATTAATGTATAAATGAAGTTTTTAGCCATAATTCCTGCAAGAAAAGGTTCAAAAACAATTAAAAATAAAAATTTAATAAAATTTAATAAAAAACCCCTCATATATTGGACAATTAAATCAGCAGTAGAGTCCAAGTGTTTTGATAAAATTGTAATAAGTACTGACTCAAGTCAAATTCAAAATTATTCAAAAAAATTTAAAGTGGAATGTCCATATTTAAGAAATAGGAAACTTTCTGGAGATAAATCAAAAATGCATGATGTTATTTTAGATATGGTTAAATATTATAAAAATAACAATTATATCCCTGATGTTATTGTACTATTGCAACCTACATCACCTTTAAGAGATAGAAAGGATATAAAAAACTGTTGTAAAAGATTTAAAAAATTTAAACCAGATAGCTTAGTTAGTGTTACAAAAGTTCCTCATAACTTTAATCCAGAAAAGTTGTATTCTATTAAAAAAAATTTATTGATTAAATATAGAAAGAAAGAATCATTAATACAAAGGCAAAATTTAAAATCTTATTACGCACGAAATGGTGCAAGTATATATATGACAAGGATAAGTAAAATTAAAAATTATATATTGGGTGGAAAAATTATTCACTATGTTATGAATAATTTAAAATCAATAGATATTAATAGTTATGATGAATTTCATTTAGCTGAAATTATACAAAAAAAATTAAAGTATAATTCATAAAATGAAAAAAATTATTAAATATTCAAAAAAAATATCAGATGTAAGTGATATAAAAAAAGATTTCTTTTCAATTAATAAAAAGTATTTAAATAAAGCTCTTAAGGAAAATCAATTATATATAAGTCAGACAAAGAGAAAAAAATGTAAAAACTGTAATTTTAAAATTAGCAAAGCTGTTTTTGAATCTCATAAAGTTAAATATACAATTTGTAATAAGTGTTCTCATTTAAATGGAATTTATGAGGACACAAATAATTTTATTAATCAAATTTATTTGACGGAAGAAGGTTCAAATTATGTCAATCCATATAAAAAAGATTTTAATTTAAGAGTAAAAAAAATATACGGACCTAAGGCTAATTTTCTAAAAAAAGTTTTAAAAAAAAGATTTTCTTTAATTGAAATAGGTTGTGGTGCTGGACATTTTATAAAAGCTTGTGAAAAAATGAAAATAAAAGCAAGAGGTTATGATGTTAATAAAGATTTAATTGATATAGGAAAAAAACATTTAAAGAAAAATAAAATAAAACTAATTAAACAAAAACAAATTTTTGATTTAATAAAAAATAGTAAAGAAGATGTTGTTGCTATGATTAGCACACTTGAGCACCTACAACATCCAAATTTATTTTTAAAAAAAATTAAAAAATCAGATATAAAATATTTATATATAGTTGTTCCACTTTTTTCTTTGTCATCTTTAATAGAAAATGTATTTGAAAATGTTTATCCTAGACAACTAAGTGGAAGTCACACTCATTTATACACAGGAGAGTCGATTGATTATATGATCAAAAAAAATAACTTTAAGATATTGGGGGAGTGGTGGTTTGGTACAGATATTTCTGATTTATTTAGAAGTATGCTACTAAACTCAAAATACAATGATAAAAAATTCTTAAAATACTATAATAAATTTTTTGGATACCATATAGATGAATTACAAAATGTCTTAGATAAAAAAAAAATTAGTTGTGAAGTTCATATGGTTTTAAAAGTTTAATTATTTGCTAGTTTAATTAATTTACTTATAAATTTTTCTTCATTACCAATGTGTTTATCGGTGAAATTTTTTATTGCAGTTGAAACTTTTTTTGATTTCCACCATTCTAAATGTTTTCCATAAATTTTATTTAAAAATCTTGATGCTTTTTTTTCGCTTAAATGTACAATATTATTTTTAATCAATTCCTCAAAATCTTTATATTTTAAGTTTGATTGATAAGTATATTTTTTATCCATTATTAATATAAATGGCAAATTAAGTTTTATTACTTCCAAAAATGTAGTTGAGTAATGATCAAGTATTATCATTTTAGACTCCCTCATAACTTTTTGAGAAGAATATTTTTTATCTATTAAATTATATTGTTTAATATGATGATAATAATAATCAAAACCCATGTAATTAAACGAATTTGGATGCAATTTAATATATAGATTATTTTTAATTTTTCTATTCAGTCCTTTTAAAAACTTTAAGGACGATTTGTAATAATTAAATCCTGTTTCTTTTGATATATAATTAGCAAAGTATGGTTTTCTTGAAAAAGAAAAACTGGGTAAAAATAGCAAATCAAATCTTTTATTTTTTATTTTTTCACTTTTTTTAATACTTAGGTTTGCACCTTTTTGAACTAAAGAAAAATTTTTGTTTTCCCAGCCAATAGAAAAATATAAATCAACATTTTCTGAAAATTCTTTCACTCTATTTCCAAACAAAATATAGGTTAAATAGTTATGTTCATTATAAATATGCTTTACGTTAAATAATTCTTTTCCAAGTGCTAGATTTAAATTTGACCAATCATCTGATAAAAAACTCTCATTTATCACATATTTAAGTTCTTTATTATGATTGTAAAATTCACATATTTTTAATTTATTTATTTGGAAATCTTCTAATAAAATTTTTGGAAAAAAACTTATAATTATTTTTTTAAAAAAAAAATCAAAATCGTCTTTTACCAAAATACTATTAGATAAATTTTTCCTACATTCGTAATTAATTTCTTTTTTTTTTAAAATTGATGGAAAGTTAATTGTTGAAATTTTTAATTTAGATTTATTTTCTAGAATTAATCTAAATTTTGTCTGAAAATAAGATTTAATAATTGCTGTATGTATCTTTTTATTAAAAAAAATTTTTCTAATTTTATTTTCTATATATAAAGGTAATAGATTAAAGTTATTAAAAATTTTTAAAAAAAAATTTTCATTTTTTAAAGGCTTAATTTTAAAATTATTTCTATTTATATAATGGTCATCTAAATTAATAGTTTTGTAAATTTTTTTATTATTAAAATTAAGTAAAAAAATTCGCAAAATTTCATCTCTATATTCATTGTTAAATTCTAAATTTTTGAATATATGTGAAAAAAGTTCAGGTGGATTAAATTTTTTTTCAGATGTTATGTTTGAAAGGTAATTTTTTTTTGAAATATATTTAAACTCAGAGTAAAAATCAAAAATAATTAATGTTAATCTATATAACTGCTCATTTAAAACTTTATCCCAAAAGAAATTTGAAAAACTGGTTTTGTGATAATCATTTAAAAAAATTCTTAACGCTTTTGAATAATTTAAACTTTTGCTTTTTATGATTTTATACTCGGCTTTATATTCTTTTAAATTACTTCTTGTTTTTAGCTTTAAGAATTCAATATTTTTTTTATTTTTTTTAAACTTAAAATAATTATATAAATGGACATCAGTAGTTATTTTTTTTAAACCTTTTATTTCTAATTTTTCATTGTCTGATATTATATAATTTTTCATTTAAACAGATTTTAAGTGTTTATTTTTTATTAGTTAAATATGTTATAAATTTGTTGATTAAAAGAAAACTAAATATATATTAATTTTGTTAATGTCATGAAAGATTTATTTCATTATGTATAAGATATTCAAAAATGCTATTCCAGAAGATAAGATGCTTGCTTGTCAAAAATATATTGAAAATCAATCTAAATATTATCAATTTGAAGAAGCGTCCGATAAATTAGGAAAATATCAAATTAAAAGAATTTTTAATGATGATTTGTTGAAGTCAAGTGCAATTAAAGAATTATTTTTTTATGAACCATTAATAAAAAAAATTAAAGATGAAATTGGAGACTTTACTATAATAAATTATTTTTCTGGAATGATAAATAGTTTTGGAACAGTGATACATAGAGATGGTCAATCGCTTGGTTACAAGTATGATTCTAAGGTCAAATCAAAAAAAATTTTTAAAGTAATGTTTTATTTTGATGTCCAAAATAAAACTACATCAAAGTGTTTAGATGTAAATTTTTTTGATTTTGAACTTAAAAATTTTTTTTTTAGTAAAAAAATTTATATGAAAGTAAACTATTATTATGAAAATTATTTTCGAAAAAAAATTATGAGGTCATTAAATATAAATCTTGGGGATGTAATAATAATGGATAATAACACTTGGCATAGTGCAAGTTTTATTGAAAGTAGAAATGATTTGATGGATTTAAACTTTAAGTGTAGAAAAATACTATTGAATTTCGAAGTTGTTAATGATCAAAATATAGTTCATGAACATAGTCAGCATGTGAGAAATACGTATGCAAAGAACAAAGATGGAAAATATGTTAATGTAAATACAAATTTAATTGATCAAAAATATTATGAAGTTCTTAGAAAAAATAATATCAGCATATTTAATATATAGTAGTAATAGACATGGAGTGCATAAATTGTAATTCAAAAAAGCTTGAAAAAAAAATAGCATATACAAATATTGACGAAAAAATAACTACAAATATAGATTTGTCAGAAAAAGAAATATTATCTTGTTTAGATTGTGGTTTGGTATTTTGCGCCAATATATCAATTGTTGAGTTAGACAATTATTACAAAGCTGTTAATAGCTTTTTAGATGATGAAAATCAAAAAGAGAAATCTAAAATAAAAAATGAAAATTGGGCTCCTTTTAATTCAAGATTTTTTTCACAATTTATGTATTTTAAACAGTATGTAGGTTTAGATAAAATAAGTTCAGTTTTAGAAATAGGTCCTAGCTCACAAGGAATTTTGCCTACAATAAAATTTTTTAAAAAAAAAATTAAATATTATTTTATTGATCAAATTAATTCTAAATCTATGATTAAAAATGGCGGTATACACATTGGAACGTACTTTGATCCAGAAAAAATAAATTTACCATCAGTCAATCTTATTTGGATGAGCCATTCTTTGGAACATATACATCCAGATTTATTTATAAATACTTTAAAAAAAATATATGAGGCTCTAAGTATAGGAGGAATTTTTTTTATTGAGGTACCAGATAATCTAAAAGAAAAAAAGTTTTATTTTCCACATACATTATTTTTTTATGAAAAAACACTTACAAATATATTAAAAAAAAATGGCTTTAAAATAATTTCATCTCAATCATTAGAAAAAGTAAGTGTAGAAGAAAAAAATGTAAATTCAGAAAATACTTTTAGTAAAAAAAATAATTTTTTAATTAAAGTGGTTAAAAAATTTATTAAAATTTTTTTACCAGAAAATTTAAGACAAAGATTTTTATTATTTTACGCAGTAAAAAATTTAAATGGCCATTATTCTGAAAGGCCAAATATAAGAATAATTGCTCAAAAATAATTTATAAAAAAAACTAAATCAATTTTTTAATTTTTTTTATTGCTTCATTGGAAAGACTATCTATAGACCTTTTAAAATCATTTGTTAATATAATATGTGGTTTTTTTGGAAACTCAGCTTTAATATCAATACCTACAATATTTTTTTTATTATTTAATGAAGATTTTTTTTTTCTTTTTTTACCAACTTTATCAAAATCTGTTTTTACATATATCTCAACATAATTATCAATATTTTTCTTATTCCATTCTCTAGCTTTATTAACCATTCCTATTAAATTAAATATTAAATTAATTTTTTGGTTGGTAATTAACTTGCTGAAATGGTGGTAGTACCAAAGATTTTTAAGTCTCTCTTTTTGACTATATTTTGTAAGTTTAAAATATTTTCTGAAATCATCTCCACTAATTTCAATGGTTGGACCGTAAAGTTTGATTATTTTTTTTTTTATTTTTTTTGATATAGCAGTTTTGCCTGACCCAGAAAGGCCCGTGATCCAAAAAAGTATACCTTTTTTTTTGTTTATTAAAATTTTTTTAGACACTACTTTTTTTAATCTTAGAGAATGATTTTTAATTATTATCCTTAAATACTAAAAAATTAGATAAATTACAATGAAAGTTAGCTCTATTATTGACTACTTACGATGATTAAAAGAAAATATTTGAGTTTGAATAAAAAAGATATAACAATTACATAGCTTAAAATTAAATTAAAACAAATGAAAAAAGCCAAAGTTTTATTGATTAGTCCAAACATAAAAGGCATGGATGATGGTGTAAATAGAATAATGCCATCCCTAGGTTTAATGCTAATTGCTCAAATGCTTTTAGACAATGGTCATACAGTAAAAATTCATGATTCTGCTTTAGAGGGTTGGAATAATAGAATATTAATTGATCCCAAAAAACAAAAATTGTTGATAGGTCAATCTGATGAAGAAATATCAAAAGTTATTTCTGACTTTTGCCCAGATATAGTGGCTATATCAGTTTTATTTTCAAATTTTTTAGATGCAGCACATAATGTTGCTAGATTAGTAAAAAAAATTAACAAAAATACTAAGGTAATTTTGGGAGGAAATCATATAACTAATGCTTTAATAGACTATAAGTTTGCCATAGCTGATAAGAACTCTAATTTGCCTGATTACATTGAAGATCTTGATAATGAAAATTTTGACTTTGCAATGGTAGGTGAAGGAGAAATACCAATGGTTAAGTTAGTTGATGCAATCATGAATGGAGGCTCATACGAAAAAATACCTGGTTTAGTTAAAAAAATTGGACATAAAAAATATTTTATTAATCCAAAAACAGAAAGACACAATATGAATTTATTACCAAGGCCGGCAAGACACTTGGTTAATATGGAGGGCTATTTTAAGATAGGTGCATTTCAATCCGCAAAATCTAGATCAAAAAGAGTTTTAAGCGTTATGACCTCAAGAGGCTGTCCTGAAAAGTGTACATTTTGTACAACACCTCAAATGTGGGGTCAGCAAGCTAGATGGAGATCAACCGAACATGTAATGCATGAAATTTCTAATGATGTTAAAGATTATAATATCGGAGAAATTCAATTTCTTGATGACACTTTAACTCTTAATAAGCCTAATCTTTATTCTTTATGTAAAGAATTAGAAAAATTAGGCCTTCCTTGGTGTACACCGAATGGAACAAAAGCAAACTATCATTTAAAAGAACAATTCGATATGTATAAAGCGATGGCAGACTCTGGCTGTTATCAAATAACTATCGCCTGTGAGAGTGGAGTACAAAGAGTTTTGGACGATTTAATTAATAAAAGACTACCACTAGAAACTATTTATCCTGCAATCGAAAGGGCAAAAAAAGCAGGTATGCTTTGTCACACATATTGGATTTTGGGTTATCCAGGAGAAACATATGAGGATATGCAGAAAACTATTGACTTTGCAATGAATAGTGGAGCTGATAGTTTTTCTTTTTCTGTTCTTCAACCTTTGCCTGGAACTCCAATTTATCGTAAAATTGTAAAAGAAAATTTATGGTGGGAAAACAGAAGTATGGATGATATGCTTTTAAGAGCCTCTTTAGTTAAGGTTGATGGATTTACAAGTCCTGAAGAGTTTGAAAAATTCGTTGACAACACAAATCGGAAAGCTAATTTATTATTAAAAGAAAGAGATCCAGCAAGGTTTCAATTAAAATATGGCGTAAATGATTCTTCAATTATACACCAAACATAAAAAGGATATGAATATATGAAGGTTCTTCTAGTTTATCCAAATGATAGAATGGACGGACTTATTTCTGTAGGAATATCTGTTTTATCAGCGCATCTTAAAGCTGCAGGCCATCAAGTTGAGTTATTCGATACAACTTTTTACGATACAGGCAAGAAAACTGGAGATTTTTATAGAGAACAGATGGGCCAGATAATAAGTGTAGATTTATCAAAACATGGAGTACACAGAAAAAAGATTACTCTAAATGACCTTCAAAAAAATTTTAGAAATAAAGTACTTGAATACAATCCTGGTTTAATTGGTTTTTCAACACTAGAAATAACATACGATCAAGGCTTAGAGCTTGCTAAAGCAATTGAAGATTTAACAATACCAGTGCTTTTTGGAGGTATATACCCTACTTTTGCTCCTAGAATTGTTTTGAGGGAACCATCTATTGATATGATTTGTGAAGGAGAAGGTGAAGAAATGATAGTTGAATTAGCAAATAATTTAGAAAAAGGAAAAGACATTACTAAAATATTAAACTTAACAGTAAAAAAAGATGGAAAAGTATTTAGATCTGGAGAGGAAGTAATGTTAGAAGATTTGCCAACAGGCGATAATATTTATGGTGAACAAACTGGCTTGAGAAGGCCCCAAACACATATGGGCAAGACACTTCTGCCACCCGATTATTCCATATATGATGACAAAAGATTTTGGAAGAAAATGGGTGGAAAATCATGGAGAACTATTGCAGTTGAACTGAGCAGAGGATGTCCATACACATGCACTTTTTGTTGTGTACCAATGCAACAACATCAACACAGAGTTTCTAGAGATTTATATGCTAAACATAAAGGCATTGAAAATAATGCTTTAAAACAAAAGGATCCTTATCACAGGGAAAAACCAATACCTCATTTTATTAATGAAATAAAAGATGCAATAGAAAAATATGATATAAATTTTGTATTTATCACCGATGAAAGTTTTTTATCGATGAGTAGAGATAGATTTGAGGAACTTTGTGAAGCGTATAAAGAAATCCGATTACCTTTTTTTATAGAAACCAGAGTTGAAACAGTAAAACCAGGGTATGCAAAAAAATTAGAAGAAATTGGTTGTGCTGGTATAGCAATGGGAGTTGAGAGTGGAAGTTTAAATTTAAGAAAAACTTTATTATCAAGAATGATGCCTGATGATGTAATCATTAGAGGTTTTAAAGAATTTGAAAATACTAATATTAGAATATCAGCAAATAATATAATGGGATTTCCAGGTGAGAGCAGAGAAGATATAATGAAAACTATAGAGATAAATAGAAAAATAAATCCTGATAGTGTAGTGGTAAATGCATTTAGGCCTTACTCAGGAACCAAATTAAGAAAAATTTGTATTGATAAGGGTTTAATTCCAAAAGAAGAGAGAGCGGAAGATAATAGAGTTTACGGAGCATTTGATAACGGTATTTTAACCTCCGAAGAATTAGAAAATATACGTAAAGTTTTTGCATTATATGTAAAATTTCCTAAGTCTAGGTGGAAAGAGATAAAAAAAGCCGAAACAGATAGTGTTTTATTCAATAAACTAATGAAAGAATTTAAGCATAAACAATTGCTGAATAGAAAAAATAGAGAAAAAAGTCCAGAATCCCTTCATGAAAATATTAGTGCAAACGAAATATTTATCAACGATGAAGATGCTGTAATTATTTAATTATTATCTTACTTACTTATGACACAATATAATGCATTAAATTTTTAAATGGTTAATGGTTTTAATATAAAATCTAGTATTTAAAATATGCAGGAAAACTATAAATCAAAAATTAAAAATATAATAAAAATATTAGAAAAACGTGAATTAGTATTCTTATTTATAATTTTATTATTGTCATCTTTTGGAATGATATTTGAGTTTTTAAGTATTGCATCTATTCCACTTTTTTTTTCAACTTTATTTGACTTAGATTTAAAAATAGATTTTTTAAAAAGGATTTTAAATTTTAATACAACTTCACTTAGCTCGATAAACTATATTTTATTTTTTATTTTAATAATTTTTTTTCTTAAAGCTTCATTTCTATTTTTTTTGAAAATATTTGAATTTGTTGTTTACAAAAGGATTAGATTGAGACTTTCTAAAATATTAATAGAGAAATATATTAAACCTGATTTTAATTCAGAACTTAGAGACACTTCTGCAACAAAAATATGGAAATTAGAAATTATAAATAACCTTTCAGCATTAATTGAAAATTCTATATTAATTTTAAGAAATTCAGCATACATATTTATTATAATTTTTTTTTTTAATTTTTTTTTCTAACAAACAAGTTATTTACTTTATTTTCTTCTTATTTTTATTTGTGATTATTTATTATTCTTTAGTTTCTAAAAAATTGAAGAAAACTGGCGAATTAGCAGATTTAGGAAAGAAAGATAAAATAAATATAATTCAAGATATTATTAATGGTATAAAAGATATTAATATTTTAAAAAGATTCAATTTTTTTTTAGAAAAATTTAAAACATCAAACATTACTTTTGAAAAATATACTCAAAAAAATTTAGTACTATCAAATTTACCAGTTTTTTATTTAGAGTTTTTTGGGGTCTTAATAATAGTTTTGTTTTTTTTATATCTTAATAGTAATAATTTAAAAACAATTGAAATTATATCCTCAATAAGTGTAATAGCTTATGCCGGTATAAGAATTGTGGGACTTTTAAAAACTTGCTTATATAGTTTTAGTTTTTATAAAAAATCATCATTTATAATTGAAGTTCTTTTTAATGAGTTTTTTAAAAAATCAAAAAATGCAAATAATAAAAATTTAATTGAATATAGAGATTTCTTAGAAAATGATAAAATTTTAAATATCAAATCTTTAAGTTACAGTTACGCAAGTAAAAAAGAAATATTTAAAAATTTAAATTTAGAATTTTATATAAATAAAATATATTGCCTGAAAGGAGATAGTGGAGCGGGTAAGTCAACTTTCTTAGATTTAATATTAGGTCTTAAAAATTTTAATGACGGAAAGATATTGATCGATTGCAGTGAAAATGAAATTGGATATGTTCCTCAAGAATGTTATTTAAAAGATGATACCATTAAAAATAATATCGCATTTGGCATTAATGAAAAAAGTATTGATATGGATAAAATAATTAAAGCAACAAAAGAGGCACAAATTTTTGATTTTATAAATTCTTTACCCGAAAAATTTGATACTAAACTAAGTACTTTTGGATCTAATATTTCAGTTGGTCAAAAACAAAGAATTGGTATCGCAAGAACTTTATATAATAATCCAAAAATTTTGCTATTAGATGAGCCAACAAGTTCGCTTGATTTTGAAACTGAAAAGAATTTTTTCATAACACTTCAAAAAATTAAGAAAGAAAGACTAATTATTATGACAACACATAAAACTAATATTCAAGATTACATAGACCATACATTAGAATTAAAAGAAAAATCTATTTATTTAAAAGAAAATACCTAAAAATAAATCAAAAGTATTTTAAGAATATAATATCTTAATTATTATTAATATTGTTCTTAATAAATAAATTGCAATCTATTATATTATTAAATTTTTCTCGATTTTTAGATACAAGAATATAATTTTTTTTTGATATTCTTTTTATTAAAAATTTTTTAACTTTATAAAAATATGAAAAAATTTTCTTTATATTATTAATTATAAAAAGGGAAATTAATACTAGTATGAAAAATAGTCTCGAAAGTTTGCATTTTTTAAGTTCCAAGTTAATAATTGAATTAAAATCTTTAAAATCAATATTTATTTTAGATCTAAAATTATAATATATTTTTATTTTATAAAAATTTATTAGACTTCCAGCATATACTAAATGTTTAATAAAATTACTTTTCCATTTTTTGTTTATGTATGGATGCTTGATCACACATTCAAAAAAATATATAGGTGTTAAACCTATTTGATGAAGTTTTTCAGATATTTTACCACTTAGCTCTAAATTTGGGTTAATAAAATCATAATCATTAATATTAATATCTTTATAGGAATGATCTTTGTAAATTTTTGTGCCCCTGCCTGTTGATAATTTAGATGCTCCAACCCAAAAAAGTGGTTCATTTATTTGCAAATATTCTTTTGTTTCATTTAAAATACATATCATAGAATAATAGTCTGGAATTACTGAGTGAAAAAAAAAATTATTTGATTTTTCTTTTATTTTTTTCATTAAAGATTTTTTTATTAATCCGCTAGTATAGATCATCGGTAACTCAGTTCTTACTGAGATACCAGCAAGAGATGATAATAATGATGTTTTTGAATTTTTTAATTTAGGTTTTTCACAAAAATTTTGGTAATCACAAACTCTATCTCCATATAAATCTTCAACACCTTCCCAATAATAGAATGCAGGTTTTGTATGTATCGATTCTATATTATTAAATTTAGCTAAATATTTGTCTAATTTTTCGAAAAAAAAAGGTAAAACACCATCATCATCTCCTATAATTGTTACCCATTCACCTGAAGCATGATTCAGCAGAAATTCGTAATTTTTAGTTTGTGTTAGCTTTATAGGAGGCTTTAGTATTTTTACTCTATCATCATCAATTGAGTCTAAAACTTCATTTGTATTATCTGTTGAATGATCATCAGATATTACTAATTCAAAATCTTTATAATCGGAACTTAAAATACTTTCTATGGTATAACTAAGATATTTTGCTTTATTGTATGTTGGAATTAAAATCGAATATTTTACAGGTTTGTTTTCACTCATTTTTTATGAAATATGTATTATCCTTAATTTACCATTTTTTTCTTATAAAGAATAGTATAATTAAATATTATGAAAAAAATTATTCCAAAAAAGTTATTAATAACTGAAATTGATAACGTTCAAAAAGTACTTAACGAAATACCAAGAATAAAGAATTTTGAAAAGCTTTGTTTTAAATGTTTAGAAGTTATTAAAAAAAAAAGAAAAATAATTTTTTTTGGAAACGGTGGAAGTGCTTCCGATTCTCAACATTTGGCAACAGAGTTAGTGGTAAGATATAAAAAAAAAAGAAAAGCAATTGCAGCGATTGCACTATCTGCAGATAATTCAGCTATTACTGCAATTGGCAATGATTTTGATTTCAAATTTATTTTTTCAAGACAATTAGAGGCCATAGGTAATTCAGGTGATGTTGCAATAGCTCTTACTACTTCTGGAAACAGTTTAAATTTAGTTGAGGCATTTAAAGTTGCAGATAAAAAAAAAATTTTAACTTGCTGTTTTTCTGGCAATAATGGAGGAAAGCTTAAAAAATATACTAAGTACCCAATAATAATACCATCAAAAATAACTTCTATCATACAGGTGTGCGAATTGTTGATTGGTCAGGTATTGTGTGATTTCCTTGAAAGAAATGTTAAATAATCTTTTTGAAAAAGTTTTTCAAAATAAAAATTTTTGTTATTTAAGTTTAATTATATTTTTTGCATTATTATCTTTTTTTTATTCAAATATCATTGATCAGCGTGCAATAACTGACTCATTAATTATTTCAGATAAGATTTATTATGAGGATAAATTTAATCCTTTTTATTTATCTCAAAAGAATGGTTATTCAGCATTAATATTTAGTTTAAAATTTTTAATTGAATTTGGAATAAGTACTAAATTTTTAAATTTTGCAATTTTATTTTTTTCATTATTATTTAATGCATTTGGTATTTATTTAATTTCAAAATCAATATGTAAAAATAATTTTTTTTCCCTTATAACATCAGTAATAATTTTAACTTTTCAAATTAATTTTGGTGATCTTGATTATCCTACTATGGTTATTTCAGAGCATACAAACTCCATGTTATCATCTGCGATAGTAGTATTTATTTTTGGTTTAATTTCTAATCAAAAGATCTCAACAGCTTTAATAATATCAATTTTTTTAATATCATTTCATGTTTTAATTGGATTATGGCTTACCTCTATTTTAATCTTTTCAATTATTTTTTTTCAAAATGAAAAAATATACTCTTTTTTTAATTCAAAGAAAGATATTATATTTTTAACTATTGCTCTAATTTTTTTATTCTTAAGTTTTTTTTATTTCCAACAAAGTAAAATATTAAATCCATATACATATGATCAAAAATCATTTGATGTTTATATGGAAATGTGGGAACTCCACAGAAGTAATTTTTTTAAAATTAATTATAATTATATTATATTAACATTTTTTTTAGTCATAATTTTATATTTTATGAGAAACGAAAAAAAATTAGTTTTTTTTATAAATACATTATTTTTAAGTATATTTCTTTCGTTTATTATTTATATAACTTACAAACTTACAATTTATGAATTTTTACCTAATTTTTTAACGGATATTTTTCTAAAAGTAATTCCGTCTAGATTTTTTCTTTTACATTCTGTAATTGGACCAGCGGTTATATTATCAGCTTTTTTTTACGTCATAAATAAATTCCTTCATAATAATAATATAATATTGTTGATTTTATTATTAATAGTTTCTCACCCAGTTTTATTTTATGAAA
>MDTG01269327.1_pt1 | contig 27133 bp, 24 predicted proteins | sample 811421 | NCBI WGS metagenome assembly MDTG01 (sample SAMN05326645, study PRJNA326480) | marine metagenome | isolation source: seawater | place: Pacific Ocean: South East | collected 2011
GATCCTCGGCCAGGCGGCGACCCAGGCGCTGGCGATGGCGAACACCCAGCCCAGCTCCGTGCTCGCCCTGCTCGGCTGACGCAGCGCCCAATCCGTCAAACGAACACCGCGGTGGCCCGAGAGAGGCCCCGCGGTGTTCTTAGGGTTGGTGTTCGTGGACGGCCGGGGCGGTCAGGCCGCGGCCCTGGTGGCGTGCTCGGAGGCGACCTTCACGAGCTCATCGAAGCTCGCAGGGTCCTCGATCGCCATCTGGCTGAGCATCTTCCGGTTCAGCAGGATCCCGGCCTGCTGCAGGCCGTGCATGAACACGCTGTACCGGGTGCCTCGCATGCGGCAGGCCGCGGTGATCCTGGTGATCCACAGCCTCCGGAAGTCTCGCTTGCGGTTCCGGCGGTCCCGGAACGCGAAGTTGCCGGCGCGAAGGATGGCGACCTTCGCCTGCTGCTTGTGTCGTGACTTGGTGCCGAAGTAGCCCCGGGCGTTCCTGAGGATCCGTCGACGGGCCTTGTTGCGGGCTGCGCCCTTGCGTACTCGTGGCATGGTGCTGTCTCCAGCTGTGGTCCGACGGGGGATCGAAACGTCCGATCTCTTCACGTCCCGGCGGATGGTCTGCTTGGTCGTCCCGGGGCGGCTCAGTCGCCGGATCCGGCCTCCGCTCGCTCCCGGTCGCGGCGCTCGGCCTCCACCTGGTCCTGTGACTTCAGGGGGCGGAACAGGAGGGTGCCAAGCCGCTTCATGTCACCGGCCCGGGCGTACTGCGGGACCCGGTAGCGCCGGTTGGCGCTGCCGGACTTGTTGCTCTTGAGGTGCCGACTTCCCGGCTTGCGGAAACGCACCCGACCACCCTTGGTGATCCGGGCTCGCTTGAGCAGTCCTTTGTGTGACTTGTTCTTGGGCATGATGCTCGTTCCGGGGGCTGGCAGGGATGGTCCCGTATCCGCTGCGGCTTCCTTCCGAAGCCCCACCCGGATCGGGTGACGAATCGGAGATCCTACAGGAAAACCGGGTACGGGTTCAAGCCAGCGGGGGGGTGGTCCCCTCCCGGCGCGTCACTGGACCAGGAAGAGCACGTCCTGGCCGCGGCTCCCGCCGACGATGATGCTGATGATGTGGCCGTTTTCGTCGGTTCCGGGGTCCCAGAGACGATCTCCGTCCATGTCGCAGGTCTCGGTCCAGTTCACGCTGCCGTCCCCGAACAGGAGGTTCTGCCCCTTCCCCCCATGGGAGAGGGAGTTCTGGATCGCCTGTTCCGCGGTCAGGCGCCCGGAGGCGGCCCGGAGGGGGTTGGCGTTCGCCGCCACCACCCTGCCCTCGACCAGCAGGGAATCACCCGGCTGCCAGTACTGGTAGCTGTAGGGATGGGCGTCGGCCTTCGATTCGGGTCGCTGGAAGTCGTTGGGACTGCTGGCGTAACCGGCCATGTTCTGCTGCACGCCCTTGGAGTAGGTTCCGTGGTCCCTGCCCATCCAGTCGAAGGGATCGGGAAGGACGCTTGCCGTCGCCTGCATCGGGCTCGTCCCGTCGTGTGCGCTCGCGTAGAGGGCCATGGCCTGGCCGTTCTCCCCGAGATTCGCGGAATCGAGGGCGACCATCCTCTGCTGGCGAACGCTGTTGGTGATCGGCCACATGACCGCCACCGCGATCAGGACGATCGCCGCGGTCGCGAAGAGGTCCGGGAATCGCCATCGTCGTCCACCCATGACCTGTTCGGACTGGCGTTCGATCTGGTGGTCGATCCGCATGCGCTGCGGACGGGCGTCCTCCTCGCGCTGGATGCGGGCGAGGGTGGCGTCGACGAGTTCGGGCGATGCGTCCTCGACCGGGTACTGCTCGAGCCGGCCGAGCAGCGCCGCGATCGCCTCGCCCCGAGGGCGATCCTCGGTGGACAGCGATTCGATCTTCGCGGGATCGAAGCCATGTTCCGCGAGCAGGTCGAGCACGCGGCCATCGTCGGGGGACAACTCTCGGGTTGGACGGTCGTTCATCGGAGCAAGCTCTCCGTCCACGGGTGGGCAGCCGGAATCATCCGGACCTGGCGAATCTTCATGGCGTCTGTTCCGTCTCTTTCTCGTCGTTTTCGTGCATCTTCCAGGTGTCCGCGAAGCAGGCGACCGCGCTGTGCAGCCGGCTCTTCACGGTACCGAGGGGGATGTCCAGCGAGTCGGCGATCTGGTTGTAGCTCAGCTTCTGGAAGTAGTTGAGCAGGAGGATCTCCCGGTAGTGGGGCGGCAGGTCGTCGACGACCTGCTTCACGCGCTGGGCCTGTTCCTGATCGGTGATCGGGGTTTCCGGACTGGCCTCCTCCGAGGCGATGAGGTCGATGAACTCCGTGTCCTCCCCGTTCCCGCCGATCGGGGCCGAGAGGCTGGCCGCGGCCCGGCGCTTCTGCTTGCGGTGGTAGTCACGGGCCTTGTTCGCGGAGATCGTGTAGAGCCAGGGCTTGAAGCGCCGGCTGGTGTCGAAGGTCTCGGCCACCAGGTGGATCTGCAGGAAGGTGTCCTGGAACACGTCCTCCGCCGCCGCCCTCGAGCCGAGGAACCGGATCAGGAAGTGCAGCAGCTCGTTCCGGTAGCGCTCCAGCAGTTCCGGGAAGGCCCCGGCCTCACCATCGATGTGGGCGGCCAGCAGCTGCTCATCCGTTCGTTCGGCCAACACTCCGGTCTCCTGCATGCTGGCTTGGTCCACCCGACCCGATTCGGTCTTGGAAGCCGCCTCCGTCCCCAGAATAGCGGAGGGAGCCTTCGCCTGCGCCGCCTGCCCGCTCGATCCCCGCCTTCCGGGACCCGCCAGGAAGCGGTGGAGGGGGTGGGCTTGGTGCGCAAGGGCGGACATGGTGCTGTTACGTCCCGTGGCCGGATCGGGTTCGATGCTTCCGGCAGAATCGCCGGTTTTTCCATTCCAGGGCCCTTCACGGGCTCCTAGCGTGCATCATTCTCCGCCTGATACAATTCAGGCGGTTCTGGAGCATCGATCGATGGGCGTACCAGTTTCCCAGATGTGGACCGTCGCGTCCTACGTCGTCAAGCAACGGCTGACCGGCCGCAAGCGCTATCCGCTGGTCCTGATGCTGGAGCCGCTCTTTCGCTGCAACCTGGCCTGCGCCGGCTGCGGGAAGATCCAGTACCCACCCCACATCCTGAAGCGGGACCTCTCCTTCGAGGAGTGCATGAAGGCCGTTGACCAGTGCGACGCCCCGATGGTCTCGATTCCCGGTGGGGAGCCCCTGCTGCACCCCCAGATCCGTGAGATCGTGGAGGGACTGATCAAGCGCAAGAAGTACGTCTACCTGTGCTCCAACGCGATCCTGCTGAAGGACAAGCTCGAGGCCGGCTGGTTCAAGCCCTCTAAGTACCTCAGCTTCAGCATCCACCTCGACGGCCTGGAGGAGCACCATGACTTCGCGGTCTGTCGCGACGGCACCTACCAGAAGGCGCTGGCGGGGATCCGCACCGCGGTCGAGATGGGGTTCCGGGTCACCACCAACACCACCCTCTTCGAGGGCGCCGACCCGAACGCCTGCCGTGCCTTCTTCGACGAACTGATGGAGGTCGGGGTCGAGGGGATGATGGTCTCACCCGGGTATGCCTACGACAAGGCGCCGGACCAGAGCGGCTTCCTGAAGCGGGCGGAGACCAACCAGCTCTTCGAGATGATCCTCTCCAACCGGAAGAAGGGATGGCGGTTCAACCAGTCACCGCTCTTCCTCGAGTTCCTCATGGGCAAGCGTGACTTCGAGTGCACGCCCTGGGGGAATCCCACCTACAACATCTTCGGCTGGCAGAAGCCCTGCTACCTACTGCAGGAGGGCTACGTCGACACGTTCGACGAACTGATCAACGACACCGAGTGGGACAACTACGGAGTGGCCAGCGGGAACCCGAAGTGCGCGAACTGCATGGTCCACTGCGGTTACGAGCCCACCGCGGTCGACTTCACGTTCAGCGGATTCCGCGGGATCTGGGCGAACATCAAGGCGATGGTCTTCAACACCTACTCCAATCCCGCCGCCGCGAAGCGGCTCAAGGAGGAGGAGTCGAAGCCGCACGGGCCGATGCAGCACCTTGTCCAGCTGGGTTTCGGGGTGGACGTCAAGCCCGACGGCAGCCGGGAGGTCGTGCGCAAGAAGGAGACCGCGGCCTAGGCCCCGGCCCCCTCGCGTCGGACCCATCGTCCGCTCGCCGGCTCCGCCCACGACCTCGATTCCTGTGGACATCCTGTTCAGGCGAGCCACCGCCGCCCCCGGCTGGACAGCATGGCGGGATGCCCTTTCTCAACGGAACCGTGACCTATGCACGATTCGCCGTGACAGGAGACTGTCCCGAGCGGATCGACCAGTCGATCATCGACGCCTTCGCCGCAAACACCCACCGTCCCACGCCGATCGGGATTCCCACCGGTCCGGAAACGGGGTGGACCGCCGGCGGGCACATCCTCGATGAGGGATTCGAGCTGGAGACGATGTGCTTCGACGGCTGGGTCCATGCGGGGATGCGATTGGAGGTGGTCCGCGTGCCTCCCGAGGTGCGCCGAGCGTACATCGCGGTCGCCGAGTCCTCCCGATCCGCCGCCCTCGAGCCAGGCCAGCCTGGCTGGTTGAGCCGTTCCGCCCGCAAGGAGGCCCGGGACGAGGCGCGCGAGCAGTGGGAGCGCGAGGTCGCCGAGGGTCGGTATCGATCCTCGAAGCATGTCCCGATCCTCTGGAACCCGGCGAAGCGGATCCTCCTGTCGCCGGCCACCAGCGACGCGGTCTCGTCCCCCCTCCGGGACCTCTTCACCGCCACCTTCGGCGGCCGACTCGAGCCCAGGGGGGCGGGGGGGCGCGCGCTCGACGTGCTGGGTCCGATGGGCCGGCTGGCCGACTTCGAGGATGCGCGTCCCGATTCCCTCGGGCAGTCGCCGCCGACCGGCGACGGCGGCGCCCCCGAAGTCCCCTGGTCCTCGGGAGGCGGAAATGACAAGGACTTCCTGGGGAACATCTTCCTGCTCTGGCTCTGGTGGCGGGGTGACGCGGGTGAGGGCCTCTTCGACCTCCCCGGCGGGCGCGGGGTCAGCATCGCACTCGATCGCACCCTCGAGAGCGAATGCGGCTGGGGACTGACCGGTCGCCAGGTGCTCAGCGGCGACGGTCCCTCGAGGTGGCCCGAGGCCTCGGTGGCCACCCTGGCCGGCAAGCTTCCACGTCGGTGCGGGCTGGTGGTCTCCGATGGCCTGCGGGAATGGAACTGCGTCCTGCAGGGTGACCGATTCACGGTCGGTGGCCTCCGTCTGCCACGCTCCGAGGAGCCCGCGGAGACCCCACGGGAAGCCAACCGCGAGCGCATCGAGTCGATCACCACCTTCGAGGAGGTGCTCGGTGGGTTGTACGAGTCATTCCTCGAGGTCCGGTTCGGGCCTTCCTGGCCGGCACTGCGCAGTCGAATCGCGGAGTGGGTCGGTCGTTCCGCGCGGAATCGTGCCGGCGCCGCAAGGAACGCGCCGGCCGAGCTCCAGGAGGTCTCCCGTCACTGAACCAGTGGTAGTCGGACGGCCGTCCACCCGGACTCAGCGTCGCCAGGCGCTCAGGTCGCGGTTCAGGCGCCGCTCGAGGCCGGTGATGTCCTCGTCGTAGTACGCCAGCAGGCGCCCCCTCAGCTCCGGGGAGAGTCTCGGCTTCTCGCCGCGGGGGAGGATCGCCTCCAGCACCCGATACCCGGCCACGCTGGCCAGGTCCGCCGTCTTCACCAGCGGCAGATTCCGACGCACCAGGAACCCGTCGTCGGTCATCTCGTGCAGGACCCTCGACTGCAGTCGGCGGTACCCCGCGAGGATCGGTGAGTAGGGGGCCCGCATGGGTTGCCGCCTGGCCCCGGTGGGCTGGTAGTCCTCGTCCACCCCGAGGAACCGGTACGCCCTCCTCAGGGCCCCGAGGTTGTCCTCGCGGACCTCGTCCAGGGTGAGCAGGAAGATCCGGTCCGCGGGGAAGAACCGCTCCACCCTCCTGAGGTTCCGCTCGTAGAGTCCGTGCTCGAGGACGAGTGATGCCCTTGGGTAGCCGTCGATCGGTCCCTGCAGGATCCGGTCGAAGAACCACTCCGCGGGGCGGTTGGGGATTGTCCGGATCGTCTTGTGCTGCGTGTAGGCGGACAGTGCGCGATCGATCGGGTGGCGCAGTATCGCGATCAGCTTCGCCTCGGGGAAATGACGGTTCAACCGTTCACCGAACTGCGGGTGCCCGAGCATGGTCGGTCGCTTCACCCCGAGCTTCTGGCCCGCCTGCGCCTCCTCGAACTGGCTCGTGAACGCGGTCAGGTCATCCGGGTCGTACAGGTAGTTCTCGAAGAACGACACCTCCCTGCGGGGCATGAAGATCCCGGGGTGCTCGCGCAGGCAGTCGAGCAGGTAGGTGGAGCCACCCTTCTCGGTGCCCATGATGAAGAAGTCCAGGTTCATGCGTGTCGTCCTGCGGGGTTGGTCGGGCCGGTGCGCGAGGCACCAGGCGTTCATAGTGAAGGTTTTGCCCCCCCGAGGCAAACCCTCGCCGACGGGGCGTGCTCGCGGGCTATCCGGACGGGCGGATCGTCCTGCAGAAGGCGCGGATCTCCTCCGGGTCCTTGGTCCCCCGGGAGACCTCCACCCCGCTCGAGACATCGACGCCCCAGCACGGGACCGAGGCCAGCAGGTCGAGGACGTTCCCGCGGTGGAGACCGCCCGCCACGATCACCGGCTTCACGAGGGCGCCGATCCGGGACGCGAGCTCCCGATGGTCGAAGGTCCGTCCGCTGCCTCCGGTCTCCGAGCCATCCACCAGGAGGACGTCCACGTCGGGGCACCGATCCCACCGCGCCAGCGAGTCGGCGTGGAACTCGAACCCCCGGATGACCCGGCGTCCGGCCCGGCGCAGGGCCCGGCAGATCCCCTCGTCCTCCCGGCCGTGCAGCTGGATCCACTCGAACGGGGACTCGAGCATGCGTTCCAGGGGTTCGTCGACGAACAGGGACACCGGACTGGTGGTGCCCGGGAGCTCGCTAGCGAGCCGTTCCGCCTGCCGCAGGTCCACGAACCTCGGACTGCCGGCCCAGTGCACGAAGCCCGCCATGTCCGCACCGGACTCGGCCACCGCGGCCACCACCTCCGGGGTCCGCAGGCCGCAGATCTTGATCATGGTCCGCCCGCGATCCCTCACCCCTCCACCTCGGACCTGAGTGCCGCCACCAGCTCCCGGTGGGAGTCGGTGTCGAGGCGTTCACCGAACCGCTCCAGCAGGGCGACCGCCTTCGGGTGATCGGGTGCCCGCCTGACATGGATCACCAGCAGCAGCAGCGCGGTCTCCGTGGCGCGGCGATCATGGGGGTAGCGGTCGAGGAAGTTCTGGTAGGCGAGGCCGGCCTCCTTGAATCTCTCCTCGGCGAACAGGGCGCTCGCCACGTCGAGCTGCTGGTCGGCCGGCACGCAGAACCCGGGGTGTTCCCCGAGCACGCTCGCGTATCGCCTGGCCGCCTCGGACTGCTGGTGTTCGCGGGTCAGCCTCAGGATGTCCGCCCTCGCGACCCGGAGGACCTCCGGTTCCTCCGGGGGCGGTGGCTTCCTGCTGCGGCTGGCCTGCTCGAGTCGCTTCCCGGTGTCCGCCGAGGCGCTCGCCCAGGGTCCGGTGGGCGAGCCGGACATCGCCGCCCGCATCGCGGCCCGCCGCCGGCTCTGCCTGAAGAGGTAGAAGATGTCGAAGTCGTCCCGCTTGAGGATGCCGGTCGCCAGCAGGGCCACGGCGACGCTGAACCCGAAGATGCTGCCACCCAGGTGGGCGGCGAAGGCGGTCCGGGAGGTGCCGAAGTTGAGGACGTTCGTGATCTGGCCGATGAAGTCCAGCGCGAAGAACAGGCCCACCAGGAACAGGGCGGGTATCCAGAAGACCCCCAGGATGATGAAGAGCGAGAAGATCCTGATCCGAGCCCTCGGGTAGAGCGCCGCGAACCCACCGGTGACCGCGCAGACCGCACCGCTGGCGCCGATCATCAGGGACGGATCCCCCTTGAGGGTCGACAGCAGCCACTGCGCCAGCGCGGCGACGATTCCACCCACTAGGTAGAACCCGAGGAACCCGACCCGCCCGAGTCGGTCCTCGACCGCGCAGCCGAACGTCCATAGGAAGATCATGTTGAAGAGCAGGTGGCTGATGCCCCCGGGATCGTGAAGGAAGGTACAGGTGATCAGGGTCCAGACTCGTTCCGGCCTGGTGGAGTCAAACGCTCCCAGATCGATCAGTTCGTTCAGATCGGCCGCTCCGCTGCGGGCGAGGAGCAGGACCAGGGCGTAGACCGCGGCATTTATCGCCACCAGCATCGGGGTGATCAGGGGTTTCCTCCGTGCGGTTCGATCTGTGCCGAGTGGTATGAGCATCGACAGAGTGTAGGAAGCTCGGCCCCGGCCTGCGCGACTACCAAGTCATCTTCGCTGTGTTGATGGAGACCACGGATCCTCGTACGATGAGGGACTCCCGGATGGCCAGGATCCCCGCAGTTCGTCGAACGCGCCGGCCAGACCCACCCCGGGACGCCAGCCCATCCACACCCAGGACTCGGTGTCGCCCACTCGAGTCCGCCAACTCGGAACCCGAGCATGAGCCCAGCACCGACCGACAAGAACTTTGACAAGGGACTCGCCAACACCATCGCCGCCGAGAGCAAGATGTCCTTCATCGACGGCGTCAACGGGGTGCTGGAGTACGTCGGGATCCACATCGACCACCTCGCCAGGAACTCCACCTTCGAGGAATCCACCTTCCTGCTTTGGGAGGGCCGCCTGCCCACCGAGTCCGAACTCGAGGAGCTCAACGCCGCCCTGCGCGCCGAGTACACGCTGCCCCCGGGGATCATCGACCTCATCAAGACCTTCCCGGTCGATTCCCCGCCGATGCACGCGCTCCAGACCGCCATCGCGGCCCTGGCGCTGCACGACCCCGATGCCGACTTGAACGAGCCCGCGGCGAACCGCCGCAAGGCCATCCGGCTGGTGGCGAAGACCCCCGCGGTGGTCGCCGCCTTCGATCGCTTCCGTTCCGGCAAGGAGATCATCGAGCCGCGCCCCGAGATGGACATCGCCTCGAACTTCCTGTGGATGCTCAACGGGGAGGAGCCCACCGAGACGATGGCCAAGGCTCTCGACGTGTGCCTGATCCTGCACGCCGATCACGGCACCAACGCATCCACCTTCACCTCGCTGGTGATCATCTCGACCCTGTCGGACATGTACTCCTCGATCACCGGGGCGATCGGCGCGCTGCGCGGTCCCCTCCACGGAGGTGCCAACGAGGGGGTCATGAGGATGCTCGAGGAGATCGGCGACCTCTCCCAGGTCGATGCGGTCATCGAGCGCAAGATGGCCAACAAGGAGAGGATCATGGGCTTCGGTCACCGGGTCTACAAGGCCTACGACCCCCGTGCCACCTACCTCAAGACCTTCGCCAAGGGGCTCGCCGAGGACACCGGGAACATGGAGCTCTACCAGATGTCCAACCGGATCGAGGAGATCATGAACGAGAAGGTCGCCGCCAAGGGCATCTTCCCCAACGTGGACTTCTACTCCGCGACGACCTACTGGTCCCTGGGGCTCAAGCTGGACCTCTTCACCCCGATGTTCGCCATCGCCCGGATGTCCGGCTGGACCGGCCACTGCATGGAGCAGCTCGCGGACAACAAGCTGATCCGGCCCGGGTCCTCCTACACCGGCCCGCACGAGATCCCCTACGTCCCCATGTCGGATCGCTGAGCCCGTCCGCGATCCGAGGGGGCTTCCATCGAGGCACGAGGATCGCATGCACGTCTACCTCGACAACAACGCGACCACCCGGCCCGCGCCGGAGGTGGTCGCCTGCATGCAGGAGTGCCTGCAGCAGTCCTGGGGCAATCCATCGAGCGTGCACCGCACCGGCATGGACGCGCGGCGTCGCGTCGAGCTCGCGAGGTCCTCGGTCGCCCAGCTGGTGGGGTGCGAGGCGCGGGAGGTGGTCTTCACCTCCGGCGGGACCGAGGCCGTGAACCTCGCCATCGGGGGGGCCTTCAGGCGGATCCATCGCGGCGAGCCCGGACGACGCCTGCTCGCCTCGCTGCCCACGGAACACCCCGCGGTGAGCGACTCGATCCGCGGGATCTCCGCCCTGGGCGGCGAGTCGCTCTGGTTGCGGATGGACGCGCACGGCGTGGTCGACCTCCGCTCGCTGGAGGAACTCCTGGAGCGACGCGGCGAGGAGATCGCGCTCTGCTCGGTGATGTGGGCCAACAACGAGACCGGGGTGATCCAGCCGGTGGAGGAGATCGCCCGACGCTGTCGCGAGCACGGGGTGGTCTTCCACACCGATGCCGTGCAGTGGGTGGGCCGCGAGCCCACCCGCCTCGAGGAGACCTCCATCGACCTGCTTTCCTGCTCGGCCCACAAGTTCCACGGGCCGAAGGGTGCGGGCGCCCTGGTGGTGCGCGGGGGTCCTGGCGTCGAGCCGACGCTCGTGGGCGGACCCCAGGAACGGGAGCGGAGGGGGGGTACCGAGAACGTACCCGCGATCGCGGGGTTCGGCGTGGCCTGCGACCTGGCCCGGGCATGGCTGGCCGAGGATCGACGACGGGAACGGCTGGAGGTCAGGGATCGATTCGAGTCGCGGCTGCTCGCGCTGCACGAGGGGGCCTCGATCAACTCGGCCGGGGCCCCGAGACTCTGGAACACCACCAGCGTCGCCTTCCCCGGACTCCGGGCGCAGATGCTCCTGGTGATCCTCAGCGAGCACGGGGTGTCGGCCTCCGGCGGCGCCGCCTGCGCGAGCGGTTCGGTGGAGGTCTCCGGGGTCCTTCGCGCGATGGGGGTCGACGAGGAACGCGCCGCGGGCAGCCTTCGACTGAGCTTCTCCCGCGAAACCACCGAACCGGAGCTCGATGATGCGCTGCGGGTCATCGACTCGGTGCTCGCGTCGAGCCGGGGCGGGGCCTGAGCAGCGCACCTCCGCTACGACAGCGTGGTGGTCTTCGAAAGCAGGCGCTCCCGGTCCGGGGCCTCCTCGAGGACCCGGCGAATCCGTGCGGAGGCGTTCCCGTCTCCGTACGGATTGGTCACCCCCTCCATGGACAGGGTCTCCGCCTTCTCGAGCGCGGCCAGGATCGCTCCGGGCTCGGCGTCCGCGTCGAGCACGTTCGCGGCGCGCTCCCGTCCCGCCTGCCGGGTGCCCACGCACACCGCCGGCACCGGGACCGACGGGGTCTCCATCAGGACGCTCGAGGAGTTGCCGACCACCACCGACGCCTGCTGGAGCAGGCCGATCCAGGTCCGTGCCTCGAGGTTGGTGTGGACGGCCGCCCCGTCCCGAGCTTCCACGAACGACCGGACCGCCTCCCGCACCCGCCTCGATCCCTCGTCCGCGTTGGGGAACGCGAACACCACGACCTCGCCCGGCCGTTCGCGTCGTCCCAGGGCATCCAGCAGTGCACGGGCATCCCGGACCGGATCCCGGGCCAGGGTCACCGGGTGCACCGCCGCGAGCACCAGTCGATCCCCCAGGCCATGCCCGAGCCCCGCCTCGAGCTCGGACCGGTCCGGGATCGGTCCCACCCGGAAGTGGTCGAGGCTGCCCGCCCCGACCCGATGGACCCGCCAGTCCTCCTCGCCCATCGCCAGGACCCTCCGCCGCGCCGCCTCGGTGGTGACCAGGTGCAGGTGCGACAGCTTGGTCAGCGCGTTGCGGACCGCGTCGTCGATCGCCCCCTCGCTTCGCTCCCCGCCTTCCACGTGCACCACCGGGATCTTCATCGCGAGGGCGGCACTGGCGGGAGCCAGCATCTCGAATCGGTCCGCGACCACCATCAGGAGGTCGGGCTCCATGGAGTCGAGCACGTCCGCGAACCCGATGGTGGCCCGGCCGATCGCCCGTGCGGCATCCACTCCGCGTTCGATCTCGAGGTCGCAGCCCACCGGCACCACCCGGACCGGTTCACGGCCCAGCAGCTCCACCGGGTTCCCGAAGGTGCGCTGGAGCATGGCCCCGGTGGCGAGGACCACCGGCTCCAGGACGTCCGACCCGGCCAGCGCGCGCAGGGGGTGCACCAGGTGGGCGAGGTCCGCTCGACTCGAGGAGACGATGGCGAGCGTTCGTTTTCGTCGCGACCGGCTTGGCATGGGCCTGGCTCCTTGCCGCGACCATACACCACCCCACCGCGCAGGAGTAGCGGATCCGGGAGCCCGGGACCGGCCCCTCCGGTTCCGCCCCGGGGCGCCACGGGGTAAGGTCGGGTGATGGACCCCCCCGGCGAGCGAACGCCCTACCTCAGGACCGCGGCCTGGTACGACGCGATCTACCGGGCCCGTGGTCGTGACTGCGCCCGCGAGGTGGCTTCGATCAGCCGTCACTGGATCGAAGACGGCCGTTCCCCGCAGACCCGTCGGGTGCTTGAGCTGGGCTGCGGGACCGGGTCACACGGCCCCGCACTCTCGCGGCACGGCGAGCTCACCGGCCTCGACCGCTCACCGCCCATGCTGGAGCAGGCCCGTCGCACCGGCTGCTACCGGCAGCTGGTCGAGGCCGACCTGCGGGCCCTGCCCCGCGACCCGCGATACGACCTGGTCACCTCGCTCTTCGGGGTCTTCGGCTACCTCGATGACGCCGACCAGCTGCACGCGGCCCTCCACGATGCCGGTCGGCTCGTGGTCCCCGGCGGGACCCTGCTGGTCGAGCCCCCGATCCTGGCCGAACGACTCCAGCCGCCTCGCGTCGATCGCGTCGAGACCGCCTTCGAGGGAGGGACCCTCGCCCGGATCGCCCGGGCCCGGACGGAACCGGGCGTCCTGGTGATCGAGTTCGAGTGGACCCTGGAACCGGGGCCCGGGACGCACCCGTCGTCCGGGTCCACGCAGGTGGTCGAGGAGCACCGGATGCTGCTGCTGCGCTCGACGGAGTGGCTCGGGATCGCACGGTCCGCGCTGGGCCCGGGGTTCGAGGTCGTCCTCGACGAGGACGGCCCCCTGGGCCGCGGGCTGCTGGTCGCCTTCAGCCGTGACGGTGCTGCCGGTACCGGTTGATCAGCTGGTTGGTGGAGGAGTCGTGGTCGGTGACCTCCTCCGACTGGCTCAGCTGGGGGATGATGTTCTTGGCCAGCACCTTGCCGAGCTCCACGCCCCACTGGTCGAAGGAATTGATGTTCCAGATCGTCCCCTGGGTGAAGACCTTGTGCTCGTAGAGCGCGACCAGTCGTCCCAGCGTCCTCGGATCGAGCTTCTGGGTCATGATGACGTTGCTCATGCGGTTGCCGTCGAATTCCTTGTGCGGGAGCAGCTCGTCGGGAACGCCCTCGGCCCTGACCTGTGCCTCGGTCTTGCCGAAGGCCAGTGCCTCCGCCTGGGCGAACACGTTCGAGACCAGCTTGTCGTGGTGGTCGCCGATCGGGTTGGCGGCCTCGCAGAAGCAGATGAAGTCGCAGGGGACGGGCTTCGTGCCCTGGTGGATCATCTGGTAGAAGGCATGCTGTCCGTTGGTCCCCGGCTCCCCCCAGATCACCGGGCAGGTATCCCACCCCACGCGCTCCCCTCCGAGGGTGACGTGCTTTCCGTTGGATTCCATCTCCAGCTGCTGGAGGTAGGCGCTGAACCGGAGCAGCTCGTTGTCGTAGGGCAGCACCGCCACGGTGTCGCAGCCGAGGAAGTTCCGGTTCCACAGCCCGACCAGGCCGAGGATCACCGGCACGTTCGACTCCAGCGGGGCGGTGCGGAAGTGGACGTCCATCTCGTGGAACCCGGCGAGCAGGTCCGCGAAGCCGTCCGGCCCGACGGAGAGCATCGTGGAGAGTCCGATCGCCGAATCCATCGAGTAGCGGCCACCCACCCAGTCCCAGAACCCGAACATGTTCCTGGAGTCGATCCCGAACGACTCGACCGCCTCCTTGTTGGTCGAGACCGCGACGAAGTGCTTCGCCACCGCCGACTCGTCACCCCCCAGGCCCTCCAGCGACCACTCCCGGGCGGTGTGCGCGTTGGTCATCGTCTCCAGGGTGGTGAAGGTCTTGCTGGAGATGATGAACAGCGTCTCCTCCGGGGAGAGGTCCCGGGTCTTCTCGTAGAAGTCGTTGCTGTCCACGTTCGACACGAACCGGAAGCACATCGACCGATCGCTGAACGGCTTGAGCGCCTCGTAGGCCATCACCGGGCCGAGGTCGCTGCCGCCGATGCCGATGTTGACCACGTTGCGGATCCGCTTCCCGGTGTGCCCCTTCCACTCGCCGGAACGGATCCCGGTCGCGAAGGTGCCCATCCGGTCGAGGACCTCGTGCACGTGGGGGACGACGTTCACCCCGTCCACCTCGACCACCGCATCCCGCGGGGCGCGCAGGGCGGTGTGGAGGACGGCGCGGTCCTCGGTGATGTTGATCTTCTCGCCGGTGAACATGCGCTCCCTGCGGCCCTCGAGGTCGCAGGCCCTCGCGAGGTCCAGGAGCAGGGAGACCGTCCGATCGGTGATCCGGTTCTTGGAGTAGTCGAGGAAGATCCCCGCTCCCTCGACCGTGAACCTCGGGCCGCGCTGGTCGTCCTCGGAGAAGAGCTTCTTCAGGTCCCGGTCCATGATCTGCACCAGGTGTTCCTCGAGGACCTTCCATTCGGGACGATCGGTGAGTGCGTGGTCGGTGGTCTCTATCGACATGCGTTCAGCTCCTGTGGACGGTTTCCGGGTTGGACCCGCAGGGTAGCAGGCGGGGTTGTGTCCTGCCTCTCCGTGACGCCGGCCATGCGATATACTCCGGTCAAACCCTCAAGGAGGACCTCCATGCCGGCAACCGCTGACCTTCATGCACTCGGACAGAGTCTCTGGATCGACAACATCACCCGTGGCTTCCTCGATGACGGCACCATCGCCGGGTACATCGACGAGATGTCGGTGACCGGACTCACCAGCAATCCCTCGATCTTCCAGAAGGCGATCGCCGGCGGTCACGAGTACGACGACGCGATCCGCGCCCACATGCAGGCCGGACTCAAGGGCGAGGAGCTCTTCTTCGAGCTCGCCATCGAGGACCTCCGCCGGGCCTGCGACCTCTTCGCGCCAATCCACGAGGCGACCAACGGGCTCGACGGTTGGTGCTCGCTGGAGGTGTCCCCGCTGCTCGCGAACGACACCCACTCGACCATCGAGCAGGCGAAGAAGCTCCACGCCAAGGCCGACCGGAAGAACCTCTACATCAAGGTCCCGGGCACCCCGGAGGGAGCCCCCGCGATCGAGGAGCTCACCTTCGCGGGCATCCCCGTGAACGTGACGCTGATCTTCTCCGTCGAGCACTACATGCGGGCCGCCGAGGCCTACACCCACGGACTGGAGCGTCGGGTCGACGCCGGCCTGGACGTCTCGGGCTGCTCGGTCGCCTCGCTCTTCATCTCCCGCTGGGACGTGAAGACCTCGCCCATGCTCCCCGACGAGCTGAAGGACACCAACGGGCTCGCGATCGGCGGCGCCTGCTACAAGGCCTACGTCGAATGGCACGAGACCGAACGCTGGAAGGCGCTCGAGCAGAAGGGGGCCCTCCGCCAGAGGCTGCTCTTCGCCTCGACGGGCACCAAGGATCCCGCCCTGTCCGATTCGCTCTACGTCAGCGGACTCGCCGCCCCGGACACCGTCAACACCATGCCCGACAAGACCCTCAAGGCGTTCCACGACCACGGGACCCTCGATGGCCCGCTGCCGGCCGACGGGACCCCGAGCCTGGAGGCCCTCGCCAGGATCGAGGCCGCCGGCGTCGACCTGCACCAGGTCGGGGAGGACCTGCAGGTGGAGGGGGCGCGGAAGTTCGACGACAGCTGGAAGGCGCTGCTGGCCGACATCGAGAGCAAGACCACGGCCATGAGCTGAGCCGCACCACCCCCCGGAGCGACCGAATTGAGTTCCTTCCTCGATGAACTGTCCTGGCGCGGACTGCTTCATTCCACCACCTCGGAGGACCTGAAGGCCCACCTGGCGACCCCCGGTCGCGTCGCCTACTGCGGATTCGACCCGACCGCCGACGCGCTGACCATCGGGAACCTGCTGCCCCTGAAGATGCTCGCCCACTGGCAGCGGGCCGGCCATCGGCCCATCGCCCTGATGGGTGGCGCGACCGGCCTGATCGGCGACCCCTCGGGCAAGAGCACGGAACGGGTGCTGCTGGATCGTGATCGCGTCGAGGCCAACATCGGGAACTATCAGGCGACCTTCGAGCGGGTCCTGGACTTCGACTGCTCCGGCGAGCATCGCGCGACCATCGTGAACAACCACGACTGGCTTGGTTCGCTCGGGTACATCCACATGCTCCGGGACGTGGGCAAGCACTTCTCGGTCAACATGATGATCCAGAAGGAATCCGTCTCGGCCCGACTCACCGAGCGGGAGCAGGGCATCTCCTACACCGAGTTCAGCTACATGATCCTCCAGGCCTACGACTTCCTGCACCTCAACCGGACCATGAACTGCACGGTCCAGATCGGTGGCTCGGACCAGTACGGCAACATCGTCGCCGGGATCGACCTCATCCGCAGGCTCGTCGGCCGCGAGGACCACGCCTCCCCCGACGCCGAGGGACGGGCCTACGGGGTCACCAATCCCCTGGTCACGCGGTCCGACGGCGGCAAGATCGGCAAGAGCGAGCAGGGCGCGATCTGGCTGGACCCCCGGAAGACCTCCCCGTACGCGTTCTATCAGTTCTGGCTCAACACCGCGGACGAGGACGTGGTGAAGTTCCTCAAGTGGTTCACCTTCGAGGATCGGGAGCGGATCGAGGCCCTCGAGCGATCCACGCTCGAAGCCCCGCAGGCCCGGGAGGCCCAGCAGGTGCTCGCGGAGTCGATGACCCGCATGCTCCACGGGGACCACGAATTCGACCGGGCCCGATCCGCCTCGCGTGCCCTCTTCTCCGGGGAGGTGGGGGACCTGGACGCCCCCATGCTCGCGGAGGTCTTTGCCGACGTGCCCTCGAGCCGTCACCCCGTGTCCCTCCTGGAGGGCGAGGGAGGGGACCTCGTGGAACTCCTGGCCGAGACCACCCTGGCTTCCAGCCGGCGCGAGGCCCGGCAGTTCCTCGAACAGGGGGCGGTCAGCATCAACGGTTCCAAGGTCCCCCTCGATCGACGCCTGACGACCACGGACCTCCTGCACGGGCGAATGGTCCTGATCCGTCGGGGCAAGAAGGCCTGGCACGCGCTCGAGTTCGAGGCCTAGCCCGGCGGGGGCCGGTCGCGCTCAGCGCTCCCTGGGGGTGATGATCACCTTGACGGTCGGCTGGTCGGAGCCCCCGTCCACCGACGTCACGCGGAGTCCGTCCGGCAGCTCCCACAGGGTGACCGGGGCCTCCCCGACCATCCCGGCGAGGTCATCGGACGTCAGGTGCACGAAGGCCACCACCGGGGTCCCGTCCTCCTCGAAGCGCTTGACGAGATCGACCTCCCCCTCCACCACCACCTCCGAAAGCAGCCGGTCGGCGGGGTCGATCTGGACGGCGTAGTCCGCGAGGCCGTCGGCGGGCGCGGCGACCTGCACCGGGACCGTCGCGATGGTCGAGCTCCGGGTCGTCAGGATGAGGGTGAAGGCCAGCTGGACCGACGTCGGTTCGATCGTGATGGACTGCCCGAAGGGGCGAAGCGACGGCGGCAGCCGCAACGGGACCAGGATCTGCTGGCTCCTTCCCGCCTGGAGTCCGTTGAGGGTGTCCGGCGAGGGTTCCGCGATCACCTGGGGATCGGGGATCTGCGCCACGATCCTGCTCGGGAGCGTCAGGGTGGCGTTCTCCGGATTCGAGACCGCCTCGCCACCCAGCGTGACCCCGGTGAAGATCGGTTGCACCGGGACCGAAAGCTCGGTCATGGAGTCGATCTCCAGATCGATCCTCGACGGTTCGGTGCCGAGGATGGTGATGTCGCCCTGCTGGATCAGCGGCAGGTCCTGGATCGCATCCACCAGGGAGATCTCGTGGCGACCTGCCTCCCGGGGGATCCCGTCGGATCCCGTGGTCAGCACCAGCGGCTGGCTGAGCACCTGTCGGAGTCGCTGGATCGACCTGGCCGACCCCTTGACCTGGATCGCGACCTGCTGGTCCTCGGTGGGGGAGACGATCGTCTCGAAGTCCGAGGAGGCCATGATCTCGACCCGGGCGTAGACGGTGTCCTCGTTCCGGGTCTCGCCCGCGGCCCAGATCCAGATGAGCAGCGCGATCGCGGTGACCACCACGATCGTGCCCAGCTGGTTCCCGGGTCCCTGCGAGGTGCGACTCATGACTCGACCTCCACCACGGGCTTCGCCTCCGAAGTCTCGGGTTCGACCTGCAGCCGCTCCATCAGGCGGGTCCTGAACTCGCCCCGATCCAGCGGGGGGGTCATCGAGCCGTGCTCGGCCAGTCGGCAGTTGCCGGTCTCCTCGCTGACGATCACCACCAGGCAGTCGCTCTCGGTGGTGACCCCGACCCCCGCCCGGTGTCGCGAGCCCAGCTGGGCCGGCACGTCGCCGGCCTCGGCCAGGGGGAGCTGCACGCTGGCGGCGACCACCCGATCCCCCCGGACCACCACCGCCAGGTCGTGCAACGGGGAGTTCGGCCAGAAGATCGCCTCCAGCAGTCGCGGCGTCACCAGGGCGTCGATCTGGACCCCGCCCTCGATGAGGCCGCCCAGGCGGCCGCCTCGTTCGATGACGATCAGGGCACCGAAGGAGTTCTTGGAGAGGAACTCGACCGCCTCGGTGATCGCATCCGCGAGACGATCCATCTGCGGGTTGCGTCGTCCGAGCAGCCGGGCCGCCCCGACCCGGATCATCGCCTGCCGGAGTTCCGGCTGGAACACGACGATCAGGAGGATCGCGAGCAGTCCCAGCACCTGGTTGGAGATGTACTTGATCCTCCCGAACGCCCCGCTGGAGTCGCCGAGCAGCTGGAAGAGCAGGACCAGCACGATGATCAGGACCGTGAAGCCCTTGATCACGCCCGCCCCCCGGGTGCCCTGCAGGAACCGGAACACGAGATAGACGCAGGCCCAGATGATGGCCAGTTCGATGATGACTTCCCAGGTCGGGTAGCCGCGGAAGAGCTGGAGGACGTTATCTACGTTCACGGGATACCAGGAGTATACGATGAGAGCGGCCCGGCGAACGGCTGGTACCATGTAGCCATGAAGCAACGATCCGCCACATCCTCGGGGTACCAGCTCGGGAAGTCCACCGGGGCCTGCTCCGCCAGCGGGCACCCTCTCGAACCGGGAACGCCCTGCATCGCTGCACTTTGCGAATCGGAGGAGGCCGATTCCCAGGGCAACCCGCTCGGACTGGTCCGCCACGACTTCTCGATCGAGGCCTGGGAGTCCGGGGTCCGGCCCGACGGGCTGTTCAGCTGGTGGCGCTCGACCGTCGCCCCCCCCGGTGGGAAGCGCCGGCTGCTGGTGGACGACGACGCGCTCATGGACCTCTTCGACCGGCTCGCGGAGGACGAGGACGAGCGAAGGCAGGCCTTCCGCTGGGTGCTCGGCCTGATACTCGTCCGCAAGAAGATGCTGCGGCTGGAAGGCACCACTCCCTCCGAGGAGGGGGTCCGGTTCCTGCTCCGGCGCCGGGGCAGCGACCCCGAGCTGCCCCCGATCGAACTGCTGGATCCGCAGCTGACCGAGGACGATGCTCGAGCGATCGCCGACGAACTCGGCGAGATCATGGCGGACGATGACTCGACGGGTTGAACGGAATCCTCGCCCGATCGCACGGTCCGCGACGCTTGCGCTGTCGCTGCTGTGGTGCCTCCCGTTCGCCGGCTGCGCCAGCACCCCGGCGGCTCCCGCGGCGGCACCGCCCGACTTCGAGCGACTGCGGGCGGTCCAGGACCGACGTGCCGCGATGTTCCGGATCCTCGAGTCCACCGGGACCATCGAGCTCAGGAGTCTCGTGGAGGGTGGCGAATCGTTCGACAGTTGCGCGATGGACCTCTGGAGGCAGGGGGACGAGTTCGCGCTTCGACTTCGCAAGTTCGGGGAACGCTTCCTCTGGATCGGTTCCGACGGACGGGACTGGTGGGTCTTCGAGCTGGCCGGCGAACCCACCCGCCTGGTGGTCATGCCGCTCGACCGGGGGCTCCCGACCGACCTCCCCCTGGAGGAATCGCTGCTCGGTCCCCGGAAGCTGCTGGAGATCGCCGGGTTGATGCCGTTCGGGGACCGGCTGCGGGTGGACGGGCCGGAGCTCGCGGAGGACGGGTTGCTTCGCCTCGAGACGCGGGGGTCCGGCGAGGGGGGGTGGCACCGGCTTCGATGGACGATCGAGCCCCGTCGCATGCTTCCCGTGGCGGTCGAGGCCCTTGACGACCAGGGCCGTTGCGTGGTGCGCTCCAGTCTGCGCGAGTACGAGCCCATCGCCGCGCGGGACCAGCCGGTCGGCGACTGGCCGCAGTTCCCCGGCAAGGTCCTCATCCGCGACGCCACCGGGGAGACCGACGTGCGGATCTACTTCAACCGCCCGAATGCCCGGGGTGCTCGGATCAAGCCGGCCCTCTTCGACCTGGAACGACTGATCGAGACCTTCAAGCCGGAACGAGTCGAACATCGCCTCGACCGGGTTCCGTCGACCCCCCCGACCCCTCCGAAGGAACCAGCCTCTCCATGACCTGCCGACCCGCCAAGACCTGGGTGCTCGCCTTCGCCCTGCTCTGTCCATCGGGCCTCGCCCCGGTGCTCGCCGGCCCCGCTCTCCAGCAGGCGCCTCCCGCCCCGGCGAAGGAATCGTCCGGCGACGCCACGAAGCAACCCGCCGAGGAACCGGCCGGGTCCCCGGGCAGGGCGGCGGCCGGTCCTCCGGCCGAGACCACGGCCACCACCGCACCCGCCCCGGCGTCGGACGTGCTCGAGGTCGCCTCGGGTGGCGGCAACGTGTGGGTGGTGACCCGGGATCCGATCGTCGTCGGCCGATGGCGGCTGCTCCACCACAACACGGGAATGGAGGGTCCGCACGCCCGGATCTCCCGGGCGCTGCAGTCCCGGCCGATCGCGATCGCCGCCCGCGAGGACGAGGTGCTGGTGGCGATGCCCTCCAGTCCGGTTCCCGGCAAGGAGATCGACCTGTTGAGCCTGAGCGTCCAGCAGGATCCCACGATGGGGAACTTCTACGAGCTTCCCCTCGACAGCTGGAACGTGCTGGCCAACATCCCGAGCGACCGTCCGTTCAAGGGGCTGGCCCTGGGGCCCGCCGGTCCCCAGGTGCTCCTGGGCCCCCCGGAACCCGACACCGGGGGGAAGCGGGCCGTGGAAGCCACCGAGGGCGAGCCCGCACCGCCCACCGCCCGGCTCCTCGAGCAACGGGCGTTCACCTGGCACGAGCGACCCCTGCCGGAGGCGCTGGTCCACGCCAGTGACCTGCGACTGCTGCCGTCGGTCGGGACCACCGAGGTCACGATCCTGGCCCGGGGCGACTCCGGCACCGCACGACTCCACCAGTGCTCGGAGGACGTCTGGTCGTCGTTCGACCTCGGCCTCGACTACGCCGACGTCGATCGCGTCTGCCAGACCGCCACCCGGCTCGGGTTCGCCGCCCGGGGATCCGGGGCCTCCAAGCTCGAACTCGGGGTCCTGCGTGGCGAGGACCTGCTCGACGTCGCTTCCGTCGACCGGCCCGCGCGAGCGTGGGGCCTCGGCGCGGTCGAGGAGGACCTGCTGGTGGTCGTCACCTGGGATCCGCAGGACGAAGCAGGTCGCGGAGCGGTCCTGGTGAACCGGGTCGACGCCGTCAACGGGACCGTGGATTCACCGGTGGCGTGGACCCGCCTCCCGCTGGACGTCTCCGACTGGTTGCAGCTTCCCCTGATCGGGATGCTGATGGTCGTCGCGCTGCTGGCGATCGTGCTCTTCCGACCGACCGAGGATCCGCGGCTGCCCCTTCAGAACGGGGTGGTGCCGATGCCGATGGGACGTCGGCTGCTGGCGCTCCTGCTGGACCTCTCGCCGGGGCTCGTCCTCGCGGTGCTGCTGTTCAAGTCCCCCTTCGCGGGGGCAAGTCCATTGGCCATATGGACTTCCGAGGTCGCCCTCAGCGCCCCCGGATCCCTGGTCATCGGCGTCACGCTCCTGCACGAGACGCTGTCGGAACTGATCTGGGGCCGATCCCTCGGCAAGCTGGTGTTCGGCGGAGTGGTTCGTTCAAGCACCGGGGCCCGACCGACCTCGGGGGCGATCCTGCTTCGAGCCCTCTTCAAGGGCGTGGTGCTCTACGCCCCGGTGCTGGGGGTCTTCGCCTTCATCTCCCCGGCCCGCCAGGGGATCCCCGAGACCGTTTCCCGCACCGTGGTCGCGGATCGCCTTGCCCGGGCAAACCCCTCGAACCCTGAATGAGATCGAATCGACGAGGGTTGTCCTGCCCCAGGAAGACCCGTTCTTCTTGAAGCCTTGCGGCGAATCTCGCCGATACCCACCCTGACGCAGGATGCGTCAGGACGTCGTCGTCCGCGCCGGCCGCGGACCCTGAGAGGATCTCATGCTCGACGAGCAACCAGCGAGCACCGCTGGGTCGCGCCAGGATGGCGCGTCCGTGCGGGCCCCCCAATCAGGTCTCCGTCCCGCCTCCGTCGAGGATCCCCCGACGGATCCCGGTGACGTACCCGCCCCCGAGCACATCGAGCCGGTGGCCCGACGTCCGCTTGCCAACGCCTGGCAGGTGCCCCTGATCCTCCTGAGCACCGGGCTGATCCTGGGTGGATTCCTCGTCCTGGGCAGTCGCTCCAAGCTGGTGCCGGATCCCTCGGTGATGCTGGGCATCGCCGAGCAGCGGATCGCCGAGGGACGACTCGACCAGGCGAGACTGGCCCTCGAGCGCGCGGCGACCTCCATCGAGGAGCTCGGCGAGTCACGGGTCCCCGTCGAGGACCACGGCCGCCTCCGTCTCGGCCAGGCGGATCTCGAATCCCGACGCTCCCGCATCCCCCGGAACGACCAACGCGTGCTGTCGCTCTACGAGCAGGCGCAGGCACTGGGCATGACGCTCAGCCCCGAGCAGGAGGCCCGGAGGGCCGCCGCCCTCGCCGCCCTGGGTGACCACGACGCCGCCTTCGAGACGTTCTTCTCGGGTTCCGACGGAGTGGACTCCCCGGAAGCCGACCACATCCGTCGCCGCGTCCTGGGGGTGCTCGTGGAACGGGCCGAGGGCGGTGATTCGGCCCTGCGCGACCAGCTCGTCGGCCACCTCGACGTCTACGCCTCCGGGGACGCCGCCGACGTCGAGGACGCCGCGTGGGCGATGGTCCAGGCCGCGAGGCTCCGCCTGGCCGCGGGTGCCCACGACCTCGGGTTGGAACGACTGATGCGCTCCGTTCGTCGACTCGAGGCCCGTCAGGACGAGCCCCAGGCCGCGGTCGTCATGCAGGACTGGTACGGGCGGATCCAGGCGACCTTCGGACGGCTCCGACTGGCCGGCGGCGACCAGGTCGCCGCCCGGGAGGCCCTCGAGGACGCCCTCGACCGGTTGCCCGACGGGGACGAGGATCGGCTCCTGGCCGAGGCCTCGCTGGCCCGGATCGATCGGCGCGAAGGGCACTTCGAGGAGGCGATCGGCCGGTTCCGTTCGATCCTCGCCCGGCACCCCTCCTCGGAGGCGCGGATGGAGGTCTACCTCGCCCGCGCCGAGACCTACGCCGCCAACGGCGACCATGAACTGGCCGTCGCGGACTACCGCGAGGCCATCCAGCTCATCGAGACCCCCACGCACCCCATGGTGAACCGGGTGGCCGACTCGATCTCCGATCGCATCCAGGAGGAGGTCCTGCTGGATCGTCCCGGGCAGGCGATCCGCTACGGGGGGCTGGTCCTCAACTCGAATCGCCTTCCGGTCTCCGACCAGGTCCTGCGACTCTCCGCCAAGGCGCATCGGCTCCAGGGCGAGTCGATGCTCCATTCGCAGACCGGGTTGGATGCCGACCAGCTGCTCGACAGCGAGCTGCCGGGCCTCGATCCCGCGATCCGCAAGGAGGCCGCGCGCCAGTTCCGCCAGGCCGGTTCGCTCTACGAGTCGCTCGCGCTTCGGCTGCACGAGCGAAACGAGCCCCGTTCCGGCTGGTCGACGGTGCAGGCCGCGGCCGCGGCCTGCTTCGATCTCGGTGCCGACCGCGTCCGGGCGCTGCACGCCTACACCACCTACCTCGCGGGGACCGGAGTCGACGACGGTGCCCGGGCCGAGGTGGCCCTCCGTCATGCGAGGGCCCTGCACTCCGACATGCGCTTCAGCGAGGCCCTCGCCGCCTACGACTCCCTGGTCGAGCTGCACGGTCGCGGGCTCTTCTCCGCGAAGGCCCGGGTCGCCGGCGCGGCGTGCCTGGTGGCCATGGACCGGCCCCGGGAGGCGCAGGCCCGGCTCGAGCTGATCGTCAGCGGCACCGACGGGATCCGTCCGGAAGCCCCGGAATTCCAGGATGCGATCTTCGCTCTCGGCCGTCTCCTGCACGAGTCCGAGCTCCACGCGCCCGCCACTCGTCGCCTCGACGAGGCGATCCGCAGGTATCCGGACGATCCTCGCCGGCGCGAGTCCGCCTTCATGCTCGGGGCCTCCCTCGAGGCGCTGGCGGCGGACCAGCGTGCCCGGGAGCTCGACCGCTCGCTCACGCCCTCGGTGCGCGATGCCGCCCGCCGGGAATGGGCCGAGCTGACCGAGCGCGCGATGCGAGCCTTCGACCTCGTGATCGAGTCCCACGGGCAGGCTCCGATCGAGGAGCTGTCGCCCGAGGGCTTCGCGATGCTGCGCGATGCGCGGGTCGGCCGGGCGAACGGACTGCTCGACCTCGGTCGTTTCAGGGAGTCGATCGACCTCTACGAGCAGATCGAACGGATCTACCGAACCGAGACCACCTCCCTCGACGCGTTGATCCGGCTCAACGAGGCCTGGACCGCACTGGGACGGACCGACGAGGCGGAGAAGGCCCACAGCCGCGCGGTGCTCCGCCTTCGGCAGCTCCCGGAGGAGGTGTTCGACCGTTCGAGGTTCGACCGCCCCGGCTGGACCGCCTGGCTGGAACGTCGGCCGATGCGGGTCGCGGCCGACGAGGTGCTCGGCGGGGGGATCGTCCAGGGATCGGAGGGTGACGATGGGTGAACCCACCTGCCGGATGCCGGGCTCCCCCGAGAACGAACTCGAACAGCTGCTCGAGGGGGTCGCCTCCCGGCTGCAGTCCCTGGTCGACCAGCTCCCCGAGCAGGCCACGATCGTCGGGTCCGGGGACGTCGACGCGATCCGGGAGCTCATGGATCGCCGGGCCACGGTGATCGATTCGATGGCCGTCGCGTCGGAACGGATCCCGGACCTGCTTGCCGCCGAGGCGCCCTCGGACCGGGCCAGCCGCTCGATCCGCGACACCGAGGACCTGCTCGAGCGCCTGCTGGAGGCGGACCGCGAGGCCGCCCGGACCATCGAACGCCAGTGTTCCGAGCTCGATCACGAGCTTCGGCGCACCCGTGCCGCCGGCACCGCCGCCCACGTCTACCAGGGCACCTCGCAGGCCCCGCCGCCCGCTCGCTTTTCGGACAGGGAGGCCTGACCGGTGAGCCCGTTCTCCATCGAACAGGATCCGCGCCCCTCGATCTCCCAGTCGGACTTCGGGGAGCTGGTTCGTTCCTTCAACGAGATCACCTCCCAGCTCGAGCGGACGCACGACACCCTCCGGGCCGAGGTCGCCGAGCTCAAGCACGAACTCGCGGAGGCCAACGAGCGGCTTCGTCGCTCCCGTTCCCTCGCCGCGCTGGGCGAGATGGCCGCGGGCATCGCCCACGAGATCCGCAATCCCCTGGGTGCGATGGCCCTGAACCTCGGGGTGCTGCGCGAGGACCTCGCATCGATGCCGGACTCCCTGGTCCTCTGCGACCGGCTGGCGGGCTCCGTGCAGGGACTGGACGCGATCGTGGGTGACGTGCTGAGCTTCGCCCGCGACACGCGCGTCTCCACCCGGTGCTGTGAACCGCTCGAACTGATCAACGCCGCGCTCGAGGCCAACGCCCCGCTGGTCGACCGCGTCGCGGTCCGGGTCGAGGTCGACGTCCGGCCGGGGTTGTCGGCCGACGTGGATCCCGGGCCCGTGACCCAGGCGCTGACCAACGTGGTGCGCAACGCCTGCGAGGCGCTCGAGACGGTGCCCGACCGGGCGCCGGTCCTCTCCATCGTGGTCGATCGCGGCCTGGTGCGGACCACTTCCGACGCCGGCCGCGTCGAGCACCTGCGATTCCTGATCCGGGACAACGGCCCCGGGATCCCCGACGAGCTGAAGGAGCGGATCTTCAACCCGTTCTTCACCACCCGGGAGACCGGGACCGGCCTGGGGCTGGCGATCGTCCACCGGATCGTCGACGCCCATGGGGGCACCCTCACCCTCGAGGACGCGACCCCGGGCACCACCATCTGCCTGAGCTTTCCCACCGCCGCCGACCCGGTGCCCAGCGAGCCCGAGGCCTCGCTCGCCGAGGCGGTCCGTGACCGAATCCAGAACCATGAACCCCGTCGGAGCACACCATGAGCAGGATCCTCGTAGTCGATGACAAGGAAATGATGCGGGACAGCGTGGCCACGCTGCTGGGCCGTCGCGGGCACGGGGTGGTGGCGGCCAGCGGGGGCGAGCAGGCGCTCGAGAAGCTCGGGGCGCGACGTCCCGACGTGGTGGTCACCGATCTCCAGATGCCCGGGATGAACGGGCTCGAGCTGCTGGCGGCGATCCAGGAGGTCGACGACGGGATCCCCGTGATCTTCATGACCGCCTACGGCACCATCGAGACCGCGGTCAAGGCGATGCGCAGCGGTGCCTTCGACTACGTGACCAAGCCCTTCTCCGGCGAGGAGCTCGAACTCACCGTCGAGCGCGCCATCGCGCACGCCAGCGTGGTCCGCGAGAACCAGGTGCTCAAGGCCACCGTCCAGTCCGGGCGCTCGGGCGCGACCAGGATGGTCGGGTCGGGCCCGCGGATGACCGACCTGCAGGAGGGACTCATGCTGGTCGCGGAGAGCCACTCGACGGTCCTGATCAACGGCGAGAGCGGGACCGGCAAGGAGGTGGCCGCCCGACTGATCCACGAGTCGAGCCCTCGACGGGACGCGCCGTTCCTCGCCGTCAACTGCGCGGCCCTGAGTCCCAGCCTGCTGGAGAGCGAGCTCTTCGGCCACGAGAAGGGGGCCTTCACCGGGGCGGAC
>MDTG01048514.1_pt1 | contig 27129 bp, 24 predicted proteins | sample 811421 | NCBI WGS metagenome assembly MDTG01 (sample SAMN05326645, study PRJNA326480) | marine metagenome | isolation source: seawater | place: Pacific Ocean: South East | collected 2011
CACCTTTCTCTAATAGACGCTGGAGTTAAGAGCAATGATTTGGTTATTACTTCAAACTACACATTCATTGCGACAGCAAATGCGATTAATTACTGTGGAGCAGATCCAGTTTTAATTGATGTAGATGGATCCTCATTTAATATAAATTTTGATCTAGTAGAAAAGTTCATGGAAACTGAATGTGAATTAGTTGATGGCTGTTACATTCACATTGATTCAAAAAGAAGAGTAAGTGCTTTTTTGCCTGTGATGGCTTTAGGAAATATGCTTCCCTCAGATGATTTAAGCTTATTTAAGAAGAAGTACTCTATTCCAATAATTCTTGATGCAGCTGCTGGAATTGGTTCTCATTCAGCTTCAAAAAAACTTGGTGAACTTACTTTTGATTACGCAACATTATCATTTAATGGAAATAAGACAATTACATGTGGTGCAGGCGGTGCTATTTTAACACCTAAAAATAATGCAAGATTGAGACACCTTGCTGCAACTGCAAGGAAACATCCCACCTACCTTCATGACGAAGTTGGGTACAATTATAGAATTACTAATACATGCGCAGCTATTGGTTTAGCTCAGATCGAACTTTTAGATGAAATTAAGATAAAGAAGAACCGCATCTATAATTTTTATAAGAATAACTTGAGTTCACCAAACTTCACTTTCTATGATGAAGGTTTTGAACAATCCTCATGTAAATGGCTAAGTGGCTTTAGGCTAAATGATGAAAATATAAAAGATATTGAAAACTTTGTATTACATCTAAATGAAAGAGGAATTGGAGCTTCTAAATTCTGGGAACCTTTATCTGAGCAAGCTATGTTTAAAAATTCTATCAATCTCTTAGACTCTACAGCAAAAAAAATCTCAGACTCATTTATTGTTCTGCCTTCATCACCAGATTTGAAAGATGCAGAACTTGAATATATTGTTAAAACTATTATAGGTTATTGGAATAAATAAATATGAAAATATGTGTGTATACAGGTAGTAGGGCTGAATATAACTTGCTTCAACCGCTAATTAATAAACTGGAGGCAGATAATTTTTTCAAAGTTACTTTATATGCATCTGGTATGCATCTTTCAAAACTACATGGATGGACAATCAGTGAAGTAACAAAAAATCATAAAAAAGTTCATTTTGATGAGACAGTTGTTGCAAGCGACTCTCCAGATTCTATTTCAAAATCAACATCACTAACAATCATGAGCTTTTCTAGCTTCTTAAAAAGAAATGACTTTGATTTGCTAATTGTTCTAGGGGATAGATATGAAGCTTTTGCTGCATGTATTGCATCATTATTTCACAATCTTCCCATAGCCCACTTATGTGGTGGAGAATCAACTGAAGGGTTAATTGATGAAGCAATAAGACATTCAATAACAAAGATGTCGCACATACATTTTGTAACCAATAAACAATATGCTGAAAACGTAAAAAATCTAAAAGAAAATAAAAAAAACATTTTTAATGTAGGCTCTTTAGGTATAGAGAACTTGAAAAAAATGAAATTATTTTCAAGTGAAGAATGCACAAAGAAAATTGGCTTAGATATCAAAAATTGCTACCTTGTAACATATCATCCAATTACTCTTTCAAAGCAAAAACCTAAAATAGCAGATTATGTCAGAAGTGTGATGAAACTTGATTCATCTGCAAATTTTATAATTACATATCCGAATGCAGATACTCATTCAAGTCAAATCTTTAATCAGCTTGAACTTCTAAAGAAAAAATATGGCAGCAAGATATACCTAACACATTCCCTGGGGCAACATTTGTACTTTAGCTGTGCTAAGCATTGCAAAGGAGCATTTGGAAATAGTTCTAGTGGCGTTATAGAGTTGCCGTACCTGACTAATGTAATAAATATTGGGAACAGGCAAAAAGGAAGGGTTTCACCAAGTTCTGTAATTGATTGCAAAGATGAAATTAGTGATTTTAATAATTCGGTAAAAAAATTGATTAACAGGAAGCATGCTAATAAAGAAAGTTTATACGGAGATGGAAAGACTTCTGAAAGAATACTAAAAATATTAAAAAGAACTAACCTAGAAAAAATTTTAGACAAATCAATTTATTCATGATCAGTTGTGCATTTATAGGTAATGTGAAAATGAGTAAATCTTTTCTTGAGATACTCTCAAGAGACAAAAATTTTCATATCAAAACTATTGTTACAAAAACAAAATCAGAATTTAATTCTGATCATTATGATTTAGGTGACTGTTCATTTATTGATAAGAATGACGTGTATTACTTTGAAAGTAATCTTGATAAAGACCAAAAAAAGCTCTCAAAACATATAAAAAATTTAAAAGTAGATTACTTATTCTGTTTTGGATGGAGTAATTTGCTTAAAGACAATGTCCTAAAAGCTGTATCAAAAACTTCATTTGGCTTTCATCCTGCAAAATTACCAGCAAATAGGGGTCGTCATCCAATAATATGGGCAAAAGTTCTTGGATTAAACGAAACTGCTAGCTCTTTTTTTGAATTAGAATTGGAAGCAGATACAGGTGCAATATTTTCACAAGTAGATATTCCTATAAACGAAGATGATTGTGCAGGAACCATTTACCAAAATATTGATAAAACTGCTAAACAACAATTTAAACAAATACTAAATGATATTTCTAATAATAAATTGAAAAGGACTTATCAAAGTTTCGATAAATCAAATCATTGGAGAAAAAGAAGCAAAGATGATGGAAGGGTTGATTGGAGAATGAGAGGGCATGATATTAAAAATTTGATACTTGCTTTATACCCACCTTATCCAGGAGCTACATTTTTTTATGACGGAGAAGAAGTATTGATAAATAAATTTGTATCGCTTAGAAATGATAAAGGGTACGAGAATATAGAACCAGGAAAAATTATAAATAAAAATGCTAATAACTTATGCGTTAAGTGTTCTGATTCATTATTGGAGTTCGAAGCGAGTATTGATTTTAGTGACATTGAGATAGAATATTTGTTATGAAGAATGTAGTCGTAGTAGCACCTCATGCAGATGACGAGTCACTTGGAGCAGGAGGAACGCTCTTACGTCATAAAGCAGAAGGCCATAAAATTCATTGGGTAATAGTAACTAGCCCAACAACTAAAGATTATTCTGATGATTTTATAAAAAAAAGAAAAGAACAAATCTCTAAAATAAAAAAAATTTATAACTTTGATTCTCTTACTGAGCTAGGTTTTGAGCCGACAAGCTTAAATACTAACAATTTTGGGGACTTGCTTGGGAAGGTTAAGTCTTTATTCAATAGTATCTCACCAAATGTTCTTTACACGTGCTATCCGTATGATGCTCATTCTGATCATTTATTTAGCTACAAAGCCTCTATAGCCGCTACCAAAAAATTCAGAACAGATTCTATTGAAAAAGTCTTAATGTATGAAACTTTATCTGAAACTAATTTTTCATACTCTTTAACTGATAAATTTAATCCTAACTACTACATTAACGTAACAGATTATTTTGATCAAAAAATGAAGATCCTATCTCTATATGATTCAGAAATAAAAAAACACCCTTTTCCAAGAAGCAAAAATTCGATAAAAGCTCTAGCAGAACTAAGAGGGTCTGAATCAAATACCCATTATGCTGAGGCCTTCCAGCTATTAAAATTTTATGAAAAATAAGACATTAATAATTGCTGAAGCAGGCGTAAATCATGACGGAGATATCCAAAAAGCTTTTGAGCTTGTAGATATTGCAAAAAGAGCAAAAGCTGACTATGTAAAATTTCAAACTTTTAACACTAATGATTTGGCATCAATAGATGTAGAAAAAGCAAAATACCAAAATAAATTTAATTCAGATATTAGCCATTTTGAAATGTTAAAAAGTCTTGAGTTTTCAAAAACTGATTTTAAAAAAATTATAAATTATTGTAAAAAACAAAATATAGAATTTTTATCTACTGCTTTTGATTTGCGAAGTCTTAAATTTTTAATAAATGAATCAAAAATGGACTTTATCAAAGTTCCTTCTGGAGAAATAATAAACCTCGGATTCCTATATGAAATAGCGAAGCTCAAAAGAAATACTATTTTATCTACGGGCATGGCTACAATAACTGAAATATCTATTGCACTAAATTTATTCTTAATGATCTACGATGGATGTAATAAAAAAGATATCAATTTATCAAATTTAATTTCTTACGTTGCAAGCTCAAAAGCGCATAAAGAATTAGTTAAAAAAGTAACGTTATTACAATGCACCACTAACTATCCATGTATTCCAAAAGAAACAAATATTTCCGCAATCAAACATTTAAAAAATACCTTTGGTTTAAATGTTGGGTTTTCTGACCATACTCTAGGATCAACTGCAGCTGTAATGTCGGTATCGCAAGGAGCATCTATTATTGAAAAACATTTCACTTACGATATAAATGCTTCAGGCCCAGATCACAAAGCATCATTAAGTCCAGAAGCTTTAACACAGTTTGTAAAAGAAGTTCGTAATGCAGAATTAATGCATGGTAATTATTTAAAACAGCCAAATGCATCAGAGATAAAAAACAGAGATTCAATTAGAAAAAAATTAATTGTAAAGAATAAAAAAACAGTATCTGTAAGATCGAAGTCTGGAATCTCCCCATTAAATTTCTTTGAAAAGCATATCAAGCCAAAAAAATGACAGGTTCAAATAAAGAAAATTTAATCATAAAAAAAACTGATAGTCTCGACGTAATACTTAGGGCTCTTGAAAAATCAATTAGTAAAGTTTTATTTTGTGTAAACAAAGATAATTCATTATTTGGTTCTATAACTGATGGAGATATAAGAAGAGCTTTGTTGAAATACAACACTGCAGAATTAAGCGCTGAAAAAATATGTAACAAAAAATCATTGCATGCCAATGAAGAAAGTATTAATAGTGTATTAGCAAAGGCAAAAAAGAAGCAGATAAAAGCCTTTCCAATACTGAAAGATAAAAAAATATCCCGAATTTTTTATGTCAATAACCTAATTCCTAAAAAGATGCCTCCTGTAGTAATTATGGCAGGCGGCTTAGGCAAGAGACTAGGATCAATAACAAAAGATAAGCCTAAACCTTTAGTAGAGATATCTGAAAACCTCACAATCATAGACATTATTGTAAATAATCTTATTGCTCAAGGGTTCAAAGAAATGTATTTCACCTTGAACTATAAAGCTTCTCAAATTGAAGAACATTTATTAAAAAACTATTCTGATAAAGTTTCTCTAAATTTTGTAATAGAAAAAAATAAGATGGGTACTGCTGGTTCTCTTTTTTATCTGAGAGATAAGCTGAAGGGTAATTTTATTCTCATGAATGCTGATATTATTACTAACCTAAATTTTGAAGCATTAATCAATTTTCATAACAAGAATAGAAACCTAATATCTGTTGTTGCAAACAAAACAAGCTATCAATTATCTAAAGGAGTTATTGAATATTCTGGAAACAGAATAAAAGCAATAAAAGAAAAACCATCCATTGACTATACATATAACGCCGGAATATACATTATTAATGCAAAATGTTTAAAAAGCCTTCAGGAGGGATACCTAGATATGCCGGACTTAATAAATAACTTGATTACAACAAATAAAGTTAGAGTATTCCCTTTAATGGAATACTGGAAAGATCTTGGAATTATTGAAGATCTTGAGGAAGCAAAAAAGGACTTAATCAATGGATTTAAGTAAATATGCAATAATAATTCCTGCTAGAGGCGGATCTAAAGGCATCGAAAAAAAAAACATAGTCGAAGTTAAGGGCAAGCCCTTAATTTTTTATACTATTAAAGCTGCACAAAAAATAGCAAAAAAACCTAATATTTTTGTAAGCACAGACTCAAAAGAAATAGCAGACATATCAAAAAAATTTGGTGCTTCTGTTCCATATTTGCGACCGTCTGATATATCAGAAGATAATTCATCGTCAATAGATCTAATTTTAGATTTCTTAAATCGATTTCCTGATTACCAAAACATTATTTTGTTGCAACCCACTTCCCCTCTCAGAACACACTTACACATATCTGAAGCAATAAAAATTTATGAAGAAAAAAAAGCTGAAGCCGTAATTTCTGTGGAAGAGATCGATTACTTTCCACAGTATTTTTTTAAGGAGAAAAAAGGAAAATTGCAAATCGATGAAACTATAAATCATCTTAGAAGACAGTCATCTGATAAAAGATATTATCCTAATGGAGCCATATATATATCTTCAAAAAATAATATTTTAAAAAATAACTCCTTTTTTACTAAAAATACATATCTATATTTAATGGATAGCATTTCCAGCATTGATATTGATGATATGTACGACCTGGAGTTAGTTAGAAATATTATCAGATGAGAGTCCTAGTTACAGGCTGCTGCGGATTCATTGGATTTCACTTATGCACTGCACTAATAAATAATAATATAAGTGTAGTAGGCATCGATAACCTTAATGATTTTTATGATAAGGGGCTAAAAAAATCCCGTTTGAAAAAGCTTTATCACTCTTTATTTACATTTCACAACTCAGATATAAATCAGATCTCCGAAATTGACTTTAAATCTAAAAAGTTTGATTTGGTTATAAATTTAGCTGCTCAAGCTGGCGTGAGGGTTAAAAAAAAACAAGAACACTTCTATGAAACTACCAATGTCATTGGGTTTAAAAATGTATGTAAGTTTTGTGTAGAAAATGGAATTGATAAAATCATATATGCTTCTAGCAGTTCTGTTTATTCTGATAAAAAATATGAAAAATTTAATGAGGAAAAAACAATTATTGATCCAAAATCTAAATATGGAAAATCAAAGTATCAAAATGAAATATATGCTAATTTAGTTTCTAAAAAAAATGAATTATCAATGATTGGCTTAAGATTCTTTTCAGTATATGGCCCATATGGCAGACCAGATATGGCTTATTATATTTTTACTGACGCAATTGAAAATAATAAGGTCATTAACCTCAATAATGATGGATTAATGTTAAGGGATATGACTTACATTGATGATGTTATTGACGGAGTGATCAAGTCAATAGATTTTTTATTTAACAAAAATACAAAAAAAAATCATATTTTTAATTTAGGAAACGATGATCCAATTCAAACTAAAAAATTACTTTCAAATATTGCGGAAAAATTAAACAAAATACCTCAAATAAGAAATAAAATATCACACAATGAATCAGCTTTTACACATTCAGATAATTCTAAAGCTAAGAAATATCTAAGATATAATCCAAAAACAGATTTATCGGATGGTTTGGACAAATTTATAAGTTGGTATAAAGATTATTATGGAAAGCAATAAGTTAAGAATAGGTATTGTAGGCCATGGGTTTGTTGGCAAAGCAGTTGACTGGGGCTTCGATAGAAATGTAGAAAAGTTTATTGTTGATCCAATTCTTTCAACTAAAGTAGAAGACCTGAAAATCTTTAAACCCGATGTAGTTTTTATTTGTGTGCCAACGCCAATGAGCAAGCAGGGTTCTCAAGATAACTCTATTTTAAAAAAAGTCTGCTACGAGCTTAATGAGGCAGTTCCTAAGGCAATTAAAGTTATAAAGAGCACTGTTTTGCCAGGCATATTAAAAGATTTAAGCACCTCAGAAAGCAAAACAATCTATAACCCTGAGTTTTTAAGAGAAAAACATGCTTATGAGGATTTTGAGAATTCAGAAATGATAATCTTTGGTGGCGAAAAGTTAATTTGCAAAGCTGTATCTGAAATTTATTTAAAACACTCAAAATGCAAGACAAGGAAACATTATTTCACTGATATTGAATCTGCAGCATTAATTAAATATTCAATCAATACATTTCTTGCTTCTAAGGTTGTCTTTTTTAATGAGCTTTATGACATTTTTTCGCAATTAGATACCAAGGATTCATGGGAAGATATTATTAATATAATATCTGTAGATAAAAGAATGGGTGAATCCCATATGTCCGTTCCTGGTCATGATGGCAAAAGAGGTTTTGGTGGAGCATGTTTTCCAAAAGATAGTTTGGCACTGGCTAAATATAGTGAAAGCATTGATGCTCAAACAGATGTATTGGAAGCTGTGATTAAAAAGAATAATAAAATCAGATCACAATATGACAAATTAGACTCTCGTGAAATTGAACAAAATGTTTCATTCGATGATAAAATTTGACACTATGCCCAGGTGGTGAAATTGGTAGACACAAGGGACTTAAAATCCCTCGAAGGAAACTTCGTGCCGGTTCAAGTCCGGCCCTGGGCACCAATGTATTTTTAAAATTCATAATTATTTTGTTTCTGGTAAAATCATTAGATGAAAAAAATCCTTACTGTTTTTGGCACCAGGCCTGAAGCAATTAAAATGTGCCATTTGTATAAAAAAATTTGTGAAACAAAATATTTTGAGAGCCGTTTGTGTGTAACTGCCCAACACAGAGACATGTTAGATGATGTTTTAGACACATTTTCAGTAACACCTAACTATGACCTTGATTTAATGAAAAAAAATCAGTCATTAGTAGAACTCACTAATAATATTCTAAGTGGCATTTCTAGTGTAATTGATAGATACAAACCTGATTTAGTCTTAGTGCATGGAGACACAACAACAACTTTTTCTGCTTCACTAGCGGCATACTATAAAAAGATAAAAGTAGGACACATCGAAGCCGGTCTCAGAACAGATGATATTTATTCTCCGTGGCCTGAAGAAATCAATAGAAAGCTTACAGCATCAATTGCAGATTATCATTTTTCACCAACAGAAAATGCAAGAAATAATTTGCTAAGAGAAGGCATTCCAAATAAAAAGATTTTTGTTACGGGCAACACAGTAATAGACTCATTAATTCAAGCGCAAAAAAAAGCAGTTTCAAATAAAACTCTAAAAAAGGAACTTGAAGAAACATACAATTTTTTGATATCTAGAAAGGATATGGTGCTAATAACTGGCCATAGAAGGGAAAACTTTGGCGAAAGTTTTAAATCTATATGCAAGGCCATAAAATCGCTTGCAGAGCAATTTGAAGATATTAATTTCGTTTACCCTGTTCACTTAAACCCTAATGTGCAACAACCAGTTAATGAAATACTTTCAGGTGTTAGCAATATTTATTTAATCCCGCCGCAAAGGTATCTGCCTTTCGTTTACCTAATGGAAAAGTCAAAAATTATATTAACTGATTCTGGTGGAATACAAGAGGAAGCACCAAGTCTTGGAAAGCCAGTGTTTGTCATGAGAAATACAACCGAAAGACCGGAAGCGGTTGATGTTGGTACTGTAAAGCTTGTAGGAACAGATTATGAAAATATTGTTCACAATGTCAGCCAAGTTTTGCATGATAAAAACTTGCATGAAAAGATGGCAAATCTTCATAATCCCTATGGAGATGGGAAAGCAACTTCTAGAATATGTCAAATACTCAAAGAGGAATTAAATGAAAATTGAAAAAGTATGTGTGGTAGGAATGGGGTACATTGGGCTGCCTACTGCAGCACTTATAGCTTCAAAAAAAATACCAGTTATTGGATATGATATTAACCCTGATATAGTTTCATCAATAAATAAAGGCAAAACGCATATTTCTGAACCTAAGCTTGATTCGTTGGTAAAGGAAGCCGTAAAAAGTAATTTTCTCGCAGCTTCAAACATGCCACCTGAGGCCAATATTTATATAATTGCTGTACCTACCCCTTTTAAGAGCATAAGAAAAAAAAGCCCTGTTCCAGATATTTCTTACATTGAAAGTTCAATAAAAAATATTTCTAGAGTATTGCCAAATAAATGTTTGATCATTCTTGAGTCAACCTCACCTGTAGGAACCACAAAAAAAATTGAAAATCTTTTAAAGAAACTTCGCCCTGACATTGAATTTAATCTTGCTTATTGCCCGGAAAGAGTTCTTCCTGGAAAAATATTAAGTGAATTAGTATCTAATGACAGAGTTATCGGTGGAGTAGATGAAAAGTCTTCAAGAAAAGCAAAATCATTTTATAAAAATTTTGTTGAAGGCAAATGCTACTTGACGAACAGTCAAACTGCCGAAATGGTTAAGCTCACAGAGAATTCTTTTAGAGATGTTGAAATAGCATTTGCTAATGAGCTTTCAATGATTTGTGAAAATGAGGACATAAATGTTTGGGAATTGATTAAACTTGCAAATAAACATCCTAGAGTGGATATTCTGCAACCTGGTCCTGGAGTAGGTGGTCATTGTATAGCTGTTGATCCATGGTTCATTATCGACAAAAACCCACAACAATCAAAACTAATAAAACAAGCAAGACAAGTTAATGACTCAAAACCTGATTTCGTATTAAAGAAAATCTTAGAGCAAATTAAGACCTTAAAAAAAGAGAAAAAGCTAAATGAAAAAGACGTAAAAATAAGTTTTTTTGGCATCACATTTAAACCCAACATAGACGACATAAGAGAAAGTCCAGCACTCTATATTGTGAATAAAGCATTAGAGATGACAAAATGTAAAATTTCTGTTGTTGAGCCCAATCTCAAAGGTAAGCAAAAGTTAAATAACTTATCATTTGTATCGTTATCTTCAGCAAAAAGAAGCTCGCATATTGTAGTAATACTTGTTGACCACAAAGAATTCAGTAAATTGCAATTTAAAAAAGGAACAATAATTATTGATACAAAAGGTATAGTTAGTAATTAAAGAGATATGTATAAAATACTTTTGATAGGAGCAGGCCATCTAGGTAGGCGTTACATTGAGGGTATTTTAAGAACTAACCATTCTTTAACTCTACATGTAGTTGATAAATCAACATCTGCAATAAATGAGGCAAAAAAAATTATTGTTCCTTACGAAAAAGAAATAAATTTTTCGCAAGATTTGCCCAATAAAACTTCATTTGACCTAATAATAATTGCAACAACTGCTACAAATAGATCTGACTTAATAGAAAAGTTAAATTTAAAATATGACCCTAATCACTGGATTATTGAAAAAGTCCTTGAGCAAAGTGTTTCAAATTTAGAAAAAATTAATCAAATTCTTCGTAATAAAAATGCTTATGTAAATACTCCAAGACGAATAAATGGTTTATATAACTGCACTAAATACCCAAAAAAGAACTTTAAATTTACAGTAGAAATGCATGATTTTGGAATAGCCTGTAATGCTATTCATTTTATCGATGTGGTTGAATATTTATCAGGGCAAAAAATTTTAAATATTGACACATCAGGACTTGATGATTTTTGGATTCAATCAAAACGAATTGGATATTTGGATGTATATGGTACCTTAAATGTTGAATTTGAAAAAAATGTAAATCTTGCTATCACCTCTCTGAAAACTAAATGTCCTGTTAAAATGGAAATTGAATCTGAGGATGTTAAATATCAAATATATGAAAATGATAAATATTTGTTGAAGAATGGAAAAAAGATTTTCGGCGATTTTATGTATCTAAGTGAAATTACTCCGCTTATTATCAATCAACTTATTAAAGAAAATGTTTGCAGTCTTACGAAACTTTCAACTTCCGTTAGGCAGCACAAAATATTAATTTCATCCTTACTTAAACATTACAACAGGAATAATTCTGAAAAAGAATTAAGGATTACTTAATGAAAAAAATTGCAATTATTGGAGCAGGTCAGATGGCTGAAGAATATATTAAGGTTTTAAAAGAACTAAATATTGAAACTATATGTATTTGCAGATCTGATTCAAGTGCACATAACCTACAAAAAAAATACTCCATAAATTCTTTTTCTGGTGGTGTAGAAAATAATCGTGAAGTTATTTCTATGATTGATGAAGCTATTGTGGCTGTTGATTTGCTGAACCTTGAGAATGTCGCTTCAAAACTTATTGAATTTAAGGTAAAAAACATTCTATTGGAAAAACCAGGATCATTGACATCACAGGGCATTCAGAGACTAATTAAAATGCAGAATGAATATAATAATAATGTTTTTATTGCCTACAACAGAAGATTTTTTCAGTCAGTAAAAAAATTAAAAGAACTTATTCTTAAAGATGGAGGACTTACCTCAATAAGTTTTAGCTTTACAGAATGGTCAGATCAAGTAGCAAAACTTAATTATGAGGAATCAATCTTAAAGAAGTGGTTAATCTGTAATTCATCACACGTTATTGATTTATTTATCTTTTTAGCTGGTAATCCAAAATTATTTCATTCATATACTAGTGGTAAATTAGATTGGCATGATTCAGGCGCAATTTTTTCTGGAAACGGAATTACTGTAAATGACATACCATTTTCTTATCATTCTGATTGGAGCTCATCTGGTAGATGGTCAATTTATGCATATACTTCAAAAAATAAATTTATTTTAGAACCAATGGAAGAGTTAAAAGCAGTAGAAAAGAATTCTGTTGCTGTTAATAGCATTAACTTAAAAAATGCGAAAATTGATCAAAAATTTAAACCAGGAATTTATTTCCAAACTGAAAGTTTTTGCAAAAATAATTTTAATGATTTATGTGATCTAAATTCTCACCTAAAGCATATGAAGTTCTATGAAAAAATAGCCAATTACGATTGACAATTTATGAATAAAAGTAATGTTGAATATCTACGATATGTTTAAAGATAGTACAATTAAATTTTCATCAGTTGATGTTGTTATTAAAGCCCTTTCAACTATAACAGTTCCAATTTTTGCATTAATTCTTACTGCAGAACAATTAGGGAAATACGGTGAATGGTTTTCATTGTATTTAGTATTCCAGAAATTGATCGCAATTGGTTTGCCATCATATCTTTTAGTTAGATTATCAAAAGAAAATAATGAATACTTTTTTATAAATTCACAAAAAATTTTTATTATTTGGCATATAGTCGTAATAGTTTTTTTACTTTTAGCCTTATTTTTATTCAGATCATATTTTTTAATAATAAGCCTATACTTGGCAGCCTCTTTATTTTTTTTAGTAGAGCTTAAAAGCTCTTTTTATAGACACAAAAAAAATGTATTGGGTTACTCAAGATTACAAATTTTATATGTAATTTCTTTCTTCGTTGCGCCACTTATTATTTGCATTTTTATCCCTAGTTACCAATCTAGGATAATTGCATTGGTTACAGGATTGTTATTCGTTAATTTTTTCATAGTAAAACAAAATCCTAGTTTAAAGAATAATTTGCATTTATCTGATCTTTTATTAGAAACAAAAAGGGCAATAAGGTTTGGTTTCCCAATTATTGCAACTGCCTTTTTAGCATGGTTCAAGTTCGGTCTAGATTTACAATTTTTAAAACAGGAAGGTGGATATTTCTATGCAGGAAACCTTACACTGGCATTTCAAATAATGACGGTTGTTTCTATATTAGGAGCTTTAATTACACGAAATTTGACACCCAAATTATATATTTTATATAAAGAGAATAATTCAAAAGAATTTTTTAAAAATATAATAAATTATGGTTTTTTTGTTGTAATATTTGGCATTTTAGTACTATCTTTGTTGCCTCTTTTAAAGGTGTACCTCCCAGAGTTTTCACTAAGTTCAAAATATGGATTTTGGATGATTTTATCTGCGATGGTTATGGTTTTTGCACAATTTTTTGCAACTTTATTTTTGTATCTTGAAAAAACAAACCACATATTTATTTTTTCTTTCATATCTAGTGCAATACATCCATTAGTTACTTACAACATAATAAGTCACTTAGATTCATCTTATATTGGTATTAGTTATCTAATTTCATCTTTTATATATTTTCTTTTAATGTATGTGGCATTTTTGAAATTTAGGAAAAGAGTATTTACTTAAAATAAGGCTAAAGCAACTTGAATATTACTAGTATTAGTGCCTAGGCTGACTACAATAAAGATGAGATTAAATATAAATCACCAATGATTTCTATAAAAAAACAAAGATATAACATTGATCAAAACTTCATCTTTGGTGCACTAAATGCATTTCCTTTCTATATAACTTTTGAGCCTCGTTATTTTGTACCTTACTTATTAGTTTTATTCTGGGCTTTCAATAAAGTTACCTTTAACAAAGGAAAGGTTATTTTCTTGCTTGCTCTTTCAACAATAATTGCATTCACAAATTTTTATGCATATGCATTTGATGGTATGAATATTTTTCCAGCAAGCATCTTTTATACATTGTCAACTTTAGTTATTTTCGCCCTTGATTTTAGAAAAATAGATGGACATAAGATAATATCTGGTTTTGCTTATGCAATGCTTTTCAGGGCCTGTATAACAATCTTTCAATTTTTTTCATCAACTGAAGTTTCACCATTATTAAACGATGATTGGTTCAGGTATCTAAATACTTCAGATGGTAGATTATGGAATAAAGGCAACATTTTGGGCTGGCCGAATGTATTCACTGCCTTTTTATGTCTATCCCTTATTCATTTCTACACTATAAAAAAATATTTTTTCTCTATTTTAATTTTAATTGCTGGTATTTCTACTGGTTCGCGTATGCTATACGTTGCCTTAGGTGTAATATTTTTTTATGAGTTATTTGCACCTAAAAAACGAAATCTATTTATTATATTTTTTGGATTAATTCTCATTGTAACTACCTTAATTCTTTATGATCCATTGTCTGGTGGTTTTTGGTATAGATTATTTAAAATTTCAGATAGAGAGATAATATTACTAAATTTTTACTCCCAATTCCTACAAAGCCCATTTGGAATTGGTAATACATCATTTTCTGAAATAGTAATATATGGTACTTATGAAAGTTTTCATAGCACTTATTTAAAGGTTATTCTTAGATACGGATTCATATCTTTAATTGTATTCATGCTTCTTATATATCCTAAAAGATTATTCAGTAAAACTCCCTCATATTATTTACCTATAATATTTTTAGCAATTTCATCGATTCCACAAGATCTCCTTTTTCATCCACATTTAGCTCTGATGTATATAATATATTCTACCTATTATGAAAAAAAATAAGATTTTATTCATGGATAATCAATCAGGTGCTGCTAAATTCTTAGTCCCATTACTTGATGAGTTTAATAACGAATATGAAACAATTTTTATCCATAATGATTCAAGATACTTGAACCAAAAGAATTCATATACAAAAAGTTTTTCAAAATCAATTGATATAGCTATGCATTCAAATAGCCTTCACATGCTTTTTAATAAAATAATGCCTGATCTAATTGTTATCGTAACTATTCACGGCGTTTTCCACAGGTGGGTTATGTATGTTGCTGATTCGATGGGGATTCCAGTTTTCTTTGCACCTCATGGAACAAAATTAAAAGGGACTGGTGCCTCAGGAGAAAAAAAATCTTTAGGTCATAAAGCATCTAGAGCCTTATTTTATATTAGTGACTGGATTTATATTTTCAAAGATTCAGTAAGAATGAATTTTAAAGGTTTTAAGGATATTCTTCGTACTTTCTTTGAATTTTATTTTAATAAATCAAGATTTTCTGATAACCCCAAAACTTCATGGGGATTTAAATTGGATACCATCTTTTTAAACTACAAAGAAGAGGAAGAGTTCTTTAGGGGCTTCATGAATTTAAAAAATAGCAATGAAACTCAATTTATAGTTTCAGGAAATTTATTGGGTGATAGCGAAATTGTAAATTCAAAGAATTTTGATTCTAGTATAGATAACTCTAAGGTTCTCTATGTTTCTCAACCTCTAGTTGGATCAGGTTTCACAAATATTGATCAACAGATTGATTTGTTTCAAAAGATTTACGCAGTCCTCAAGAAAAATGATAAGCAATTAATTTTTAGACCACATCCTAGAGATGACAAGTCATTTCTAAAGTATGCTGAAGATAACTCTATTCCAATCTCACAGAATTTAGATTTTGCAGAAGATCTTCAAAAATACAATTACTTTATAGGTTTTTTTTCAGCAGGCCTATTTTCTTCTAGCAGAAGTGGAAAACCAACATTATCTCTACAGATAGAAGGTATTCCTAAATTCCCTTATATCAGTGAGAATAAAAAATTATTACAATTTGCATTTGAAGATATTGAAATGGGAGTTAATGCTCTATTAAATTCAAATACTGATGAAAAATCTGTCCATGACTTTAAACCAGCTAGCCTTATTATTTCCGAGACCATAAAAAATGCAATCAAATAAAAATTTAGTCATTGATTGCAGAATAATGAGACCTGGAACAGGAGGTGCAGAAACCTTTTTTTTTAACATGCTCCCAGGTTTAAGTAAAATTTATGGAGAGAAAAATATTTTTCTTATGGGGGATAAAAGCAATATTGAATTTTGTTCAGGTCTTTTGCCAAAAAATTCATTTAATATAATTTTAATTCCTCTCAACGTTTCAAACCCAATAATTAGATATTTCAGTTCTTATATTGTAAGTTTTCTAATAAGAAGAAAACTCAATCAAAACTTTATCCTTTGGCACCCATTCAATACAGGAGCATTGCCATTTCTGAGTAAGGTTAAAAAGGTAGTTACTGTGCATGATACTTATGTGTTTGATGTAAAGACTGGTTTTAACTTAAGAAAGTTTTTTAGAGCTAAAGATTTAATAAATACTCTAAAATACTCAAATATAATAATTACAGCCTCGAAATATAGTGTTACTCAAATTGGAAATAATTTTAAAAAATATTTTATAAATAAGCCAATAAAACTTATACCAGACCCAATTTCTTTCAATACAAGCCTTAAAAGTAAATCTCCATCTCTTATTAAGCACCCATTTATGTTTTTTATTAGTATTTTAAGAGAGCAAAAAAATATTGAATTTATGCTAAAGTGCTTCAAAAAATTTATTGAATTATATAATTACAAAGGATATCTAATTATTGCAGGAAAGGGTCAAACTAAGTATGAAAATGAAATTAAAAAATTTGCAAATAAACTTCAAATATCGGAAAAAATAATTTGGGCTGGCAGAGTTAGTGAAGAAGAAAAGAAATACTTATATGAAAATTGTGATTTGTTTTTATTTCCAAGCGTATATGAAGGTTTTGGATATCCCGTCGTTGAAGCAAGATACTATAATGCAAAAATTGTTACTTCATTTGCAGCCTCATTGAATGAGTTTGAAGGTCTATATATTCGAAAAGCAAATCCTTATGACTTGGATGACTTTGTAAATCAGATGAAGGAACAATTAGAAACTAATAATGATATCCCAGATGATTTTATTGTAGATAATACTGCAACATGCCAAAATTACGTCGATGTTTTTAAAAGCTTGAATACATAAAACCATAAGACTGTATTAACTAAGGTTATAATTAAAAAATACAAAAAATGAAACAGATATTACAGGACCTATCATCAGGAAAGACCTTGTTAGAGAATGTTCCTATTCCAAATGTTGTAGAAAAAGGAATATTAATTAAAACAAGAAAATCATTGTTATCTAGCGGCACAGAAAAAATGCTGATTGATTTTGGTAAATCAAATTATGTTGAGAAAGCTATACAACAGCCTGAAAAAGTTAAGGATGTAATTAATAAAGTAAAAACTGACGGACTAGTTAACACATTTAATGCCGTACAAAATAAACTTAATCAGCCTTTGCCTCTTGGATATTGTAATGTTGGTATTGTTGATGAAACAAAATCTAGGGCATTTCAGAAAGGAGATAGGGTAGTCTCAAATGGGTACCATGCAGAGTATGTATCTATACCACAAAATCTAGCAGCAAAAATACCTGAAAATGTTGATGATGATTCAGCATCATTTACTGTTTTAGGAGCAATTGCTTTGCAAGGTATTCGACTTTTAAATCTTACGTTAGGAGAAAAGGTTGTAGTTTTTGGGCTAGGTTTGATAGGTCTGCTATCAATACAAATATTAAGAGCGCAAGGATATAGGGTTATGGGAGTAGACTATAACAGTGAAAGATGTAAGCTTGCAGAAAAATTTGGAGCTGAAATAGTTGATTTAAGTGAAGATGATTTGGAATCAAAGGTATCAAAATTCACGAATGGTATAGGTGTAGATGCAGTTTTAATCACGGCAAATACTAGCAAAAGTGAGGTAATTAGTCAGTCAGCAAAAGTTTCAAGGAAAAGAGGAAGATTAGTATTAGTAGGTGTTACAGGTCTTGACTTAAAAAGAGATGATTTCTACGAAAAAGAATTAACATTTCAGGTCTCTTGTTCTTATGGCCCTGGAAGATATGATAAAAATTATGAAATAAGTGGTAATGATTACCCGCTAGAGTTTGTTAGATGGACAGCTCAAAGAAATTTTGAATCTTTTCTTGATCTCATAGCTCAAGAAAAAATAGATCCAAAATCTTTAATTAGTTGTAAGTTTTCTTTTGATCAGGCAGCTAGAGCATATCAAGAAATATATGACTCAAATAATTTAGGGATTATCCTTGAGTATGGTGAGGAAGAACGTAAAAATAAATCTACCTCTATTTCTTATGCAAAACATAATATAAAAACAAAAGATGAGCCAAATGTTGCTTTTATTGGTGGAGGTAACTATGCATCTTCAATATTAATTCCATCTTTTAAGAAAGCAGGAGCTTCGTTGCACACAATAGTAACAAGTCAAGGTATCAGCGCTGCTCACAATGCAAAAAGATATGGTTTTGAAAACGCTTCGACGAATTTTGAAGATGCTTTAGCAGAGGATGTTGATGCATTAATTATATCAACAAGACATAATTTACATGCTGAGCAAATTATTAGAGGTTTAGAAGCTGATAAACATATTTTTGTAGAAAAGCCCATAGCACTCAATACTCAGGATCTTGATAGAATTAGGAAAGCAAAAAATAATTCCAATTCAATATTAATGGTCGGCTTTAATAGAAGATTTTCCCCATTAACAAAATATGCTCAAAAGCTTCTGGTTCAAAAAGATTCACCCAAATCATTCATTTTTACAATGAATTCAGGTTCGATACCTTCATCACATTGGGTTCATGATAAATCCATAGGTGGGGGCAGAATAGTTGGTGAGGCATGCCACTATATAGATCTAATGCTACATTTAGCTGGAGCTAAGATTAGCACATATGATGCTAAACACCTTATTGATAAAAATTTAATTAATTTAAATGATGTTTCAACGATAAATATGAGTTTTGAAGATGGTTCAATAGGTAGCATTAATTATTATTCCAATGGAAGTAAATCTTTTCCAAAAGAGAGGTTGGAGATATTTTGTGATGGAAGTATCTTGCAAATTGATAATTTTAGAAAAATAAAATGTTTTAACTGGTCGGGCGCTAAAGATAAAAGTTACTTTTCTCAAGATAAAGGACAGATAAACTGTAGTAAAGAGTTTATAGATTGTATAAGAACAGCTAAACCTTCACCAATTTCTTTTGAAGAAATATATGAAGTCGGAAAAATATCCATAGAAATGCAAAAATAAAATTAATTTGAAATATTCAGTATCATATTTAGTTACTTTTTTTAGGACTATATTACACCTTAAGCCTTCACAGATTTTTTACAGAGTATATAGATTTTTGTATAAACCACCGATGCCAAAAAAAAAATATGTGAAACTAGAGAAAGAAAATATAGATTATAAAAAATGGATAAACATTCCTCTTTATAATAAAAAAATATCAAATAATTTTAGTTCTAATTTTTTAAATCATAAACATATGCTCTCATTACCACATGATTGGAATAACCATGAAAAAGATTTATTGTGGCTCTACAATCTTCATTATTTCAACGATTTGAATAGTTCAGGAAATATTGAAAATATTGAGTTTCACAAAAGCCTGCTTAAAAATTGGATAGAAAATAATAAAAATATAGATGACGTAGGGTGGGACCCATATCCTTTATCAATAAGGATTGTTAATTTTATAAAAATAGCCTTAACTGGCCATAAATTTAAAAATTTTGTGTATGACAGCTTTTATTCTCAATCTATAGCCTTATTTGCAAAATTAGAAAAAGATATTCTCGCAAATCACTACTTTTCAAATCTCAAAGCACTTTTTTTTGCTGGAAACTTCTATGGAAATGATGAATGGACGGCTTTTGCAGACAAAGAACTACTTATCCAAATTGATGAACAAGTTAATGAAGATGGAAGTAATTTTGAATTATCACCAATGTATCACGGTTTATTTGTTATAGATTTATTGGAAATACTAAACTTATGTCAATCGATGAAGAATAATCAATATCCTGAATTGATAAAAAAATGTAAGCAAATCATTCCAAAAATGTTGAATTTTCTTGATGCAATGTCATTTTCGGATGATGATATTTCGTTTTTTAATGACAGTTGCAACGGTATTTTACCAAATATATCAACCATCAAGCTTTATGCTAAAAAATTAGGGGTTTTACCAAAGCCGCATAACCAATTAATTCAAGATTTCCCTGATTCAGGATTTACTGTTGTAAAAAATAAAGATGTAAAGCTAATTTTTAATTGTTCTAATATAGAACCAAGATATCAGCCAGGTCACAATCACGCTGATACTTTGTCTTTTGAGCTATCATTTGATAAAAAAAGGTTCTTAGTTAATTCTGGAATATCTGAATATAAATATGGTAAAAAGAGGTTATTTCAAAGAGGCACAAGATCACACAGTACAGTTGAAATTGATGATATGAACTCTTCTGAGGTTTGGTCAAGTTTCAGGGTAGGCAAGAGAGCAAAAATATTAGCGAAATCTATTTATGAAAAAAATGAAGATATAAGACTCATTGCTTCTCATGATGGTTATAGTTATCTTTTTAAAAAAACAATACACAAAAGACAGTTAAAGCTTTCAAACAAAAAAATCGTTGTAAAAGATAACATTAACGGAACATATAAAAAAGCAGTGGCTAGATTTTATTTTCATCCAGATACTCAAATAATTTCACGAAATGACCAGCTAATTTTAAGAAGTAATGATAAGAATATTAAGGTAAATACATCCTCAAATGAATATCAACTGAAAACATCAAAATGGTATCCAGAATTTGGAGTTGAAGTAGAGAACTTTGTGCTAGAGATCACTTTTTCTAGTCCTGAGAATATTACTGTTTTTGCCTGGGATTAACTAAAATCAATGCTTTTACAGATATTTTCTATCCTCTTCATTATGATTTCATAATCCTCGTTATTAAATTTAAAAGGATCTGGTAATAAAGTATTATTTTCTTGAAATGTAAGTAATTTAATCTTTTTTCTAAATTTTGGAAAATTAGTATTAAGCATTTGAAGAACATGCACATCTAGTGCTAGGTGCAGTTCATATTCCGTGAGAATTTTTTCATTTATTTTTTTTGGGTTATGTACGTTTATTTTGTAATTATTTCTTAATAGAAAATCTTTTGACCTTGGGTCCATTTCAAATTTTGGTAGTGGGGCAATACCTGAAGATGATATTTTCATATTCTCAAACTTATTTTTAAGAATATATTCTGCTACTGGGCTTCTACAATAGTTTGCAAAGCAAATGATATTTACAGACTCAAATGACATCAATCATTTACTAAATTATCAACACTACTTAAGAAAGATGAAAATGGAAAAAATTGAGATATTACTCTATTCCATCGTGTTGTTCCTTTAGCATTCACATAAACAATATCATTATCTTTTAAGTAAAACTCACCTGCTGCAATGAATCCTGATGGTTGATTTAAATTTGCTTTGAAAATTATTGGATCTGTCTGATCTGTCCCTTGTCTTATAATATAGACTTCTGAACCTGCTGATGTGTTTGTATTTAGTCCATTTACTTCTCCTATTGCTTCTGATAGAGATAATGGTATATCAGTTATATTTATTTTCATTGGTCTTGTAACTTCTCCTAGCATATATATTTTCTGCGAGTTAAATCTAGCAATCGAAACGTCAACTTGTGGGTCTGTAAAATAATTTGATAAACGGCTAGCTATATCATTTCTAAGACTATTTTGATTTTTTCCTTGAGCTTTGATTAGGCCAATATAAGGAAAATAAATATTTCCATTAGAGTCAACTCTTCTCAGATTTTGATCTGGATTAATATTCGATATTGGGAAAACATCTGGAAGCCCCCAAACTGTTATAGCTATTTGATCACCATTACCAATTTCATAAATGCTTTGATTTTGTGAATCTTCATCTTTTATATCAAGAATTTTTATTTTTTTATTCATAGAATCAATAAAAACATACTCACCGTCTGAATTTTTTGAAGTATCCATATACATTCCAGGCGATAAGCTGCAAGAGCAGATAAAAAACGAAATTATTATCGAAATAATTTTACTCTTTTTCATAATCGTAGGAATCATATAAATATTTTTTTGCATAATATTGATAGGAGTAGTTCCCATAAAGACCGTAGTATCCGTAGTAACTTGAAGGTCTAGAATACCCATTGTAAAGCAAACCATCGAAGTTAACACCAATTTGTCCAACCACTTGTATTAGTTGTTTAATTTCATTCATTTTTGTATGACCATGTTTGACAACACAAAGCTTAGTATCTGTAAAACTCATTAGGATCTGCGTATCTGATACAGAAAGACCAGGAGCAGTATCAATTATCACAATATCAAAACATTCCTTAATCTCATTCATCTTGGTTTCAAATCTTAATGAATTTATGAATTGAAAAGAATTTGAAAGCTTTGTAATTTTTGGTATCAAATAGAGGTTTTCCTTTATCTTGAATTCTTCAGGATTTTGAGGATTAAACTGTTCAAACTCTTCCAAAGTAATTTTATCTACATTAAATTGTTTGTGTTGATCGCCTCTTTTCCAATCAGCATCAATCAACATAACTTTTTTTCCAATTTCAGCAAAACCACTTGCTAAAGATCTACTAAGAAATGATTTTCCATTTTCTGCAGTTGGGCTAGTTAATAAAATAGTTGTATTTCCTTCTGCATTACTAGAGCTAAGAATATTTACTATCATTGATTCTATTGATGATCTAAGTCTTTCATCCTTTTCTTCCCATTCAGCATGATCGGTTTCTATAAATGGACATACACCTAGAATTGGTACATCTATATTTGCATCATATAATTCAGCGGGATTTGTTATTGGAATAAAGAAAATACCCCTAAATAAAGCAATTGCTATTGATAATATAAAAGCAAAGATAGAGTAAAGTACAATGATTGATAGTGTTGGAGAGATTTGATTTTCAAGGTATGCTTCATCTACTATTCTTATATTTCCTAGCGTACTTGCCTCTCTTATTGAAAACTCTAATTTTTTACTTAGTAGCTCAGAGTATATTTCCTGTGTTGTTTCAACATTTCTGAATAAATCTACATATTTTTGTTGCGCAAAAGGAAGGTCATCTATTTTATTTTCAAGTTCATTTCTTTGCTTTTGCAGCTCTAATTTTTGGTTAAGTAAATCTAAAAATAGAGGGTTTGTATCTGTATAACTTGTTGAAGCCTTCGCAATAGAAACATCTATTTCATTCAGCTTAGAATTCAATACTGAAATAGAGTTCAACAAACTTTCTATTTCTAAATTTACATCAACTGTTCGATTAACTTCTTTAAAATTCTGTAATTGTTCTTTTTCAAGCTTTAACTGTTCTTCTATAGTATTTATTCTTTGATCAATAAAATATGAAGCCTTTCTTGCTTCTTCCGATTGAAGCTTTATATCTTCTGATATAAAAAGCTGATTTGAGTAGTTTAAAATTTTCAATCCTTCTTCAATATCGGTAGTATTGTAATCAACTCTCACAAAACCACTCCCTCTTTGAGGGGTAAACCTTGATTGTTCAAGACTATTTTCGATTTTAAAACTTGCCGAAGTGATTTTGTATGAAATTTGTGGATCTAAGTAAGACATATTAAATCCATAATTTGTTTTTAGCGGCTTATCTAATTGTATGGAGAAGAATTCATTATTAAAAAAAGTGCCATATTGAACTATTTCACTATTTCCGTTTAATTTAATCTCAAAATTATTTTCATTAAGATAGATTTTAAAATCTTCTGCCAACAAATTTGTCTCAAAAGTTTTTAAGATGTTTTTATTAGGCTTATCATCTCCTGAAAAAGTTATATTAATTTTTGTATCTTCAATCAGTTTTAAAATATGTGATCTAGACTTATAGAGTAACTTTATGTTGTCGAGATCTTGTGTAGTTGACGAACTTGCATAAATGTCGACCAAATCTCTATCAAAAGTTGATCCCTGGTTTGAGGAAACCTGCAGTAGACTTGATATTCTGTAAATTTTGTCCGAAAGAAGATAATTTGTGAAGCCAACTGCGACGCCCAAAATAGTAATAAAAATTATAAGCTTAGATTGCATCATAAGCAGTCTAAATAAATAGCCTACATCTAATGTACTATCTTTGTCGCCTAACGAAATCATTGGTCGATTTTACCGTATTTTTAGTTCTATATGTGTTTTTTTAAGAAATAGATTTTTTTTGCTCTCTTTTTATCATCATTAAAATTATTAAAGAAACTATAAATCACTTTTTGCATTGTTAATAATTGCCTTTTCCATCTAAACATTATGCGTACAATCAATAAATTATTTTTTGGCAGATAATCTCTTTCTAGAATTTCATTTTCAACAAATACATATTTCTTTAGATAAAGTAATTTGCTTCTAATACCTTTTGAGAGGTGGAATCCAGTAAGTCGTTTATTGGTTGGCGGCTTTAAAAAGAGAAACTTTATCAACTCATATAACTTATCCTCTTTTTTATCAGAACTATTAGCTCTTTGATCTAAAATTTTTTTGAAAATTTTTACATCTTTTTCTAAACCATGCTTTGCTGCTATTTTTATAACCTTAGAAAAGTCAATAGCATGTTTTTTTTGTAAAAGGAAAAAGTCAAAAATACATGAGATACCAACATCAAAATTTCCTTTTGAAATGGAATGGTAGGCAAAATGTAAAAATCTATAATCGCTAGATGGTGTATGTATGGTGAGGCCATTTATATTTTTGGTTTTCTTAGATTTGATTAAATGATTTGTAAGTTCACAAACTTTTTTTTCATCTGCAATAATTCTGTAATGAATTTCTAAAACTACCCCACTATCATTATACATTTGTGGTAATGCATATTTTTCAAGTTTCCTAGTTACAAAGCTATTTTTAAACTCTCTCTTATGCTTAAAATTGAATCCATGTTTTTGTGCAATTTTATAGCATTTTTCCAGGTCAGAAATTTCTACAAGAATATCTATATCTCTGAATGTTCTTTCTTCAATACTTAAAAAATGTGTGTAACTTAGACCTTTAAGGGCTACATAATTGATATTATTTTTTGATAAATCATTACAAAGCTTTAGACCCTTATCAATATTTAAAAGGGTTTGAATTTTTTTCTTCTTCCAAGCATTAGCAAAATGCTTCATATCGCTGATATCTTTAAGTGAGTTTTTATTTTTCTCTAAAAATAATTGCATGTGGTTTTCAATATTACATAGACTGCAGTAATCATATAATTGTTTCTTGTTCTCTAAAGTATTAAATTTATCCAAAAGGGACTGATTATTTGAATTAGCAAGATTCCAAATAAAGTCTATATTTTCTTTATTTAAATCAAGCACAATTAATATGATCCAGTAAAAAATTTATGTTGTCATCAAACGGTCTTTTATAAGTGAAGAAATTTGTTGAGTTCATAAACTTTCCGATATTATTTAAAAGATATTGTTCAGATTCTAAACATTTATTTCTTGGAATACCGCATATTGAATTTGCTAAAAGAATACTAAACAGGTTTTGTTCATTAATTGAAATAATTTCGCTCTCTTTTTTACTTCTTTCAAGAAAGTAACAGCCCTTAATTTCGTACAGACCGTCTAGATTATAATCTTTTAAAATGCATCCCTTCCTTTTTCTTGCATCATTATTAATTTTGAATGTTTCTGAAAACCTTTTGTTTTCGATTTGTTCCGATGTCAATTTTATTATTGGGATACTGCTATGGATAAAACTTTTTCCATCTTTAAACTTTATTCTGCTTAAATCTTCCGTAACAAATTTCCCGAACTTTAGCATTTTATTAGCTGTATACGATTTTCCTGCCCCAGGAGAACCTACAAAAAGATAAGCATAATTATTTATTTCTATAGCGCTTGCATGTAACACATAATTTTCAGACTGGAATAAAGAAAATGCTATGGGATGATTAAGAATGCTAAGAGATTTATCATAAGTACTAATTGATTCTGAGTGCATTTTATAGAAAATGTTTTTACCTTCTATTGATTCTGCATAAATTTTTCTAGGCTTCTGAAAAATTCCTTTTCTTTTATTGAGGGACCCTAAAATTTTATTTTTATTATTAATCTGTAAACTTTTATCCTCTACAATTTTAATATCATATTTATTTTCATCAGATTTAATTAAAAAAGGTAGCTCAAAATCTATTGATATATTAAGGCCAAGAAGTTTATAGGTGTAGGTTACGATTGCACGGAAACGTTGTATTGATCTTCATCAATTTCACTATTTTTTGCATCATAGATCGGGTTTAGATTCTTTATTAAATCTTTTGCTTTTCCTAAATCTTTAATTTTAGGCTCTTCCCAAATAATATTTTCGCTTTTCATAATGAAAATATAACAAATTATTAGACATAAGCAATAAATCCTTAGTTAAAATTTGATTCTAGCCAGCTATTCATAAGCGCATACTTAACAAGCAAATTTTTTTCTTGTGGGGTGATGCTTTTTAAATTATTCTTCATGTTTTTTAACTTAGGCTTTGATAGCAAAAGACTAACTTTTGACTGTGAGTGTATAAGTATTTCAATGATCTCATTAATTTTTTCATCCAATACATAAAAGAAGTAAGGACTCAAGTTAGATTTTGTATGCCTATTAGTTACAGAACTAGGCAATAGATGTTTCATGGAATGCCTTAGCAAATATCTTGATACTCCATTTTTAAATTTATGCTCCAGCGGTATATTTAGAGATAAATTCATTAATCTAACATCACAGAAGGGATGCTTTTCTTCAATACCATTATAAGAATAATCTGTATCTACAGTTTCAAAATATTGAGTATATAAATTACTGTTAAGTAACTTTTCATGTCCATTTTTATAATCATATTGAAGCTCTCTTTGCTTTGATAAAAGCTCTGTATAATTGATGTCAGATTTTAAATCTTCACTCAGCAATGAATGATGGTGATAGAATCTTCCGATTCCCTTTGTCTTTTTATATAGCATATGAAGTGATTGAGGTAGATTTTTCAGTAGGTAATATCTGGTAAATAATTTTATTGG
>MDTG01321360.1_pt1 | contig 27128 bp, 22 predicted proteins | sample 811421 | NCBI WGS metagenome assembly MDTG01 (sample SAMN05326645, study PRJNA326480) | marine metagenome | isolation source: seawater | place: Pacific Ocean: South East | collected 2011
CAATTCTTCTTGCTTACAACAAGACCTCTTATGAAGTTGTTTTGGCCGATGATTGCTCTACCGATGAAACACAAAAAGCTGAAGAAATAATCGGCAACGTGGTGATATCTAGAAATGCTGAAAACTTACGCTTCCTCAAGAGTTGCAACAAAGCATCAGAAGTGGCTAAGGGAGACTACATTGTTTTCTTAAATAATGACACTGAAGTGAAAAGCTATTGGCTTGATGAACTAGTTGCACAACATAAATCCGATGAACGCGTAGGGCTAACAGGTTCCAAATTACTAAACCTAGACGGTACATTACAAGAAGCCGGTGGAATTGTATGGGCAACAGGTGAGCCTTGGAATGCCGGACGAGATGGTAACCCATTTGACCCTGCTTGGAACTATGTGCGTCAAGTTGATTACGTGACTGGAGCAGCTATGTGTGTAACCAAGTCAGTGTGGGAGGAAGTGGGCAAATTCAGTGAAGAATATGTGCCTTGCTATTACGAAGACACAGACCTTTCGTTTAAAGTGCGAGACGCGGGTTATAAGGTTCTTTATGTGCCTCATTCAGAAGTCATACATTTTGAAGGACAGTCTCATGGCACTGATGTAACTAAGGGATTGAAGCAGTACCAAGTAATAAATGAAGCTACGTTCAGAAGAAAATGGTTTAACGCTTATAAACAGGGCTCAAAACCATCGCTTAATAGTATGCATTTAGAAAAAGACAGAAATGTCGAGCAGCGAGTATTAGTGATTGATTATGCAACACCCATGCTGGGTATGGATGCTGGTAGTCATGCAGCGCTGCAGGAAATAAAAATGATGCTGGCGTTAGGCTTTAAAGTGACTTTTGTACCGGCAAACTTAGCACCGATGGGCAAATACACCAGTGTGTTGCAGAATATGGGTGTAGAGGTATTGTATGTGCCTTTTTACTACTCGCTGGACGATGTTTTACAACGCCGACTGGGTGAAATGGATGCCGTCTATATTACACGCTATGATGTTGCGCAAAAGTCCATAGACACTATCAAAGAGGCGAACAAACCAGTCCTGTTTAATAATGCTGATCTTCATTTCCTAAGAGAAATTCGAGCCGCTTTAGTTAAAAATGACGATGAAGCAATGGAGCTGGCCCTGCTGACTAGAGACGAAGAGTTAGAGGTATGTAAAAAGGTTGACGCTGTATTGACCTACAACACGACTGAACAAGCGGTAATTTCAAGTCATTTAGCGCAAGAGTCGAATATGCATATAACTCCTTGGATTGTTGAGCCGAAAGATGCAGGCCCAGAGTTCAAAGCGCGAGAGGGTATTGCTTTTCTTGGCGGATATAATCATACACCTAACATCGAAGCTGTAGAGTATATGGTTCAAGAAGTCATGCCGAAACTTAAGGCTCAACGACCTGACATTACGTTCTATGTTTACGGCAGTAAAATGCCAGAGCACTTTAATGGCTTCAACAGTGATAACGTTAATGTAAAAGGGTTTGCAGAAACGTTAGATGGTGTGTACCACGATCATAAAATTTTTATTGCCCCACTGCTCTCAGGAGCTGGCATAAAAGGTAAGGTTTTAGATGCTTTAGCATACGCGACACCAACTATTCTTACTGACATAGCGGCGGAAGGGACTGGCCTGACAAATGGAATTAATACACTTATTGCGAATGATGCTGACGAGTGGGTAGAGGCCATCATTAAGCTTTATGATGATGAGCAACTCTGGAAGCAATTCAGTGAAAATAGCAAAATACTCGCCAAGGAAAACTTCTCTTATCAGAACGGAGTGAAGAAAATGAGGAAAATTTTTGAATCTGTTGGGGTGTACACCTCAGTGAAAATGGATTAATACACGTGGCAATAATAAACAATACATTTGGTTTCGTTTTTATTCACGTACCCAAAGCAGCAGGAACTTCAGTAACAAATGCGCTGTCGCAATATACTAACTATTGCGATCTTGAGATTGGTGGTACCTCTTTTGGTGAAAAGCTTCAGCCGCTTTATCGAAATAGGTTCGGGCTTTACAAACACATACCAGCTCGGGAACTAAGGAATATTACTGGAAATAAAGATTGGTCTAAATTCTTTACCTTTTCGATCGTCCGCCACCCAGCAGATAGACTACTTTCAATTTATAACTTTTTGAAACAATGGGAAGGTACTCCTAAAGAGCTTCAGAGCAAGCTTTTCGAATTTGATTCATTTAACGCTTTTGTGCTTTCAGAGGTTTGGCAGCGTAGACCTGGACCAGACAATATATTTTTCCCACAAAGCTATTGGTTGACAGATAAGACTGGTCTGTTAATTGACTATGTGGGTAAGCTCGAAACATTGAATGAAAGTTTGGCTTACATTCAAGAGGTCGTCGGCATTAAAAAATCCAAAAGTTTGCAGCTTTCAAAACTTAATCAAAGTAAAGGGGAAAAAGACGTTACTAATATAAGCGATAGAGCTAAAACACTTATTAATGAATACTATTCTGAAGACTTTGAAATTTTCGGATATGAGAAGCTGCTTTGAGACTAAAAATTACAGAAGAATTTTTGAATGTTTTAACATCAAAACGGGTTTATCTACGACCACATTTTCACCATGGTGATGCTAAAGATAAAATTGTAAATGTAGTGAACAATGTTGAAGCTGAAGCTTATTCTAGAATACCAGAGACGAGCTTTAGCTGGGATGGCTCAGTCATCATAGGGGCTTTTTCATATATTGTTCAGGGAAGCATGCTTGGCCAATCGACAGTAGGTAAATACTGCTCTATTGGCACAGGCGTACGAATAATGGGACAAAGTCACCCTACTGATAGAGTTACTACCTCAACGTGGACTTATGGAAGTAATGTCAAAAAACTAGTTGAGGAAGACTTCGGAATTACGCCTAAACAGAATTATGGTGTTCCGAACGAGTCAGGAGTCCAAATTGGTAATGACGTTTGGATTGCAGATAACGTGACATTCAAAAGGAATATTACGGTGCACGACGGAGCTATTGTAGCGGCTAATGCTGTAGTCACTAAAGATGTGCCGCCCTATGCAATTGTTGCGGGAAATCCTGCTAAAGTAGTAAAGTACCGTTTTTCTGAAAAAATAATCACAGCACTTCGCGAGTTGGAATGGTGGTGTAAGTCCCCAAAATTATTGAGTGAATTTGATTTGTCGAATGTAGAAAGCTTTCTTGAAAATGCAGAAAAATTAAAAGCAGCTAAAGATTACGCATTTGAGAAGGTGAACCTTACAGAATTAATTAATAAGCTATCTACCAATGAATGACACCCTCAATATTAATTGGTCAACCTTGCAGGGAAGAGTTGAGCTACATAAAATTGGTTCCAAACTAAATATTACTTTACCACCTTCATACGCGGAACAAAGGAAATGGGCGTTTGATGTTGTAACGCAAGTAAAAGGCAGTGTATCTTTAGGGACTATAAAATTAGATTCATTGTCCCATGAGTTATTAGGCCCTACGAAATCATCAAGAGCTCAAGCGGTTAAAGTAGGAAGTTTGCCTAGTTACATACCTCAGCTGGAAACAAAAATAGAGGTTTCATCGGTTGCAATTAATCATTTCGACCTAAAAGACGTAAAGGTTCTCGCACTATTCAACCTAGGTTTTGTATTTTTTGATACGAAAAATAGGGTAATAGAAGATATTTCCAGTCAATATTATCCGTTGCTAGAATTAAACCCAAACTTAAATGAGCTGCTCTGTTCATGTGAACGTTATACCGAAACTTCTACTTTTATCGCAGATTGGTTCTTTGAAAGAAATTACGCACATTGGTTACTTGATACTATTCCCAGGTTATTAAAAAGAGAAGGAAAGGTAGTTTGTCACGCCCCTAAAAACTCTTGGCAAAAAGAGCTACTACTTATCTATGGGGTTGATAATAAAGATATAGTTCCAATTGAACCTAACTCTTGCATTTCTTTTAAACGTTTATTGTTAGACGGTAAAAATAGCTGCCCAGTGCCACACCCTAGTTATAAGTGTCATAGCGAGGCACTCGAATTTATTAGAAAGCCCCTTAGGACTGTGGTAAAAGCGGATAGTGAGTCAAAAGTAGCTTTGGTTGTTAAGCGTTTTGACTCGCGAGTTATTGTTAATAGCGATCGCTTGGAAGAGATGTTGGTTCAACTTGGTTATATAGTGCAGGTTATCGATTGTGCAAGGGTTTCAGTGCCTACGCAAATTAAGTGTTTCGCTGAAGCAGAGCTGATTTTTGGAGCGCACGGTGCAGCAATGGCTAACACGGCTTTTTGTAAGGCGGGAGCACGAGTTTTTGAAGTATTTCCGCCGTGTTATGGCAACCCTGCATTTTGGGCAGTAAGTAATACTGTTGGTGCAAGTTATATAGCAGTTACAGCAGTAGAAGAAGTAACTGATGACTCAAAGCATGCAAGGTATAGAGATATTAAACTTACTGAGAGATGTTTTACGCTCTTGAACGAACTGTTAACTAACAATTGAAGTACGTCTAACTTTTAGGCAACAAAAAAACTTTGGATAGGAAATGAAGATTGCTGTCATTGCAAATTGTCAAACTCAGGCCATTTCAAATTATTTAAGAATAATTACTGGATGTAAGGATATAGTAAATGTGCCAGTTCATATGTTTGGTTCAGAATTATATTTAACTGCTTTAGAAAAGCTACAAACGGTTGTCGAAGATGAAACGGGAATTGTATTTACTTTCAATTTAAGTGAGCGGTTTGGTGAGTTAGAAACGGCAAAATTAAAAGCAGTTTCTAAAGCAAAAGTGTTTTCGATTACCAATCTTTATTTTTCTGGATTTCATCCGGATATTACCTATTTGGGGGGGATGGGGCAAAGAGTGCTGTCTCCCCTTGGCGATCTCCATTCCAAAACAATCCTCGCAGCGTACACAGAAGGTTTAAGTGCTCAAGAAGCTATTACTAGCTTTAATAGCGACACGTTTGAAAAGCTTGGCTTCTTCGAGGAATTTGACAAAAGTAAAGCTGAGTTATTCACTCGTGATGAAGCTTCAGATATTAAGTTTGCTAGTGAATTTTTAGAATTAGTTTCAAGCAAACCTGCATTGTATACAATGAATCACCCAATACCAGAGGTATTGTATAGGCTTACATGCAAGTTGTGTGAACATGCTGGTATTTCCTACCAAGAATATCCACCTCAATTTTTCAATAATTTTCTTAGTAATGCTACTTGGTGGCCTATATATGATGAGATTGCTAAATTTCACGGCTTAAATTTCTCGTCGCCCATGCTTTTCAAACAGCCGGACAATAAGGGCGGTAACATATTGACCATAAGTGAGCTAGTTTCAAAGAGCTACCAACAGTATCAACAAGTTGGGCGCAGCAATTTAAAAAAAGCCTTAAGCTAACAGCGGAGTTAGAATTGTGGCGGAAAATATATACAACGACGCTTTTTATGATTTACAAAGCAAGGAAAGTTACGAAAGTGCTCTCGTTATCTTAGCTTTGCTAAGACGGAAGCTGGGTGAAAAAATACAACTGGACTCAATAATTGATTTTGGCTGTGGAGTAGGCAGCTGGCTTGCTGCTGCAAAGGAAGTGGGCTTCAAACATGTATGTGGTACAGATGGCGAGTACGTCCCTAAAGATCGACTGATGATAGAACAAGATGAATTTCTGCCCAATGACTTATCAGTTCCGTCAAGAGTTAATATTCCTGGAGAAAAATTTGACCTTGCCATGTCACTCGAGGTCGCAGAGCATTTGCCTGAAGAGGTCGCCTCAGATTTTGTAGCCAAACTAACATCAACTTCCGATATTGTTTTGTTTTCAGCGGCAATTCCCTACCAGGGGGGGCATGGGCATGTCAATGAGAATTGGTTGGAGTATTGGGCCAAGTTATTTCGTGAACGAGGGTTTGTACCAGTAGATATGCTTCGGGCGGATATTTGGTACGATAGCCGGGTTTGTTGGTGGTACAAGCAAAATTGTATGCTGTTTGTCACGAGGGATGCTCTTGGATTATTACCAGCCAACACGCTTGTTAATCCAATCCTATCTGTCATTCACCCTGAACAATTTTTGGTATCAGAACATAGGAACGACAGCCATAAAAATTATTCTTTGGGTGCAGACAAATGGTACTTTAGGCAGTTATCTTCCGAACACCCCATTAAGGCTCGCCCATATGGAAATGAGCACGCTATTAGATGAATTGATCAGATTTAAACAGTTTAAATTATTTTAGCTTTCATAAGCCAGTTGAAACATATTATTCGGTCAACCATGCTTGAGTTTAGAGTTATAAAATATTTCGCCACAACGAATCGTTTTAGATGTTGCATATTTTTTCACTTCGTCTTTAGTGGAACAGCTCTATGTTAGAGTTTCTCAGTTTTTCTCGGTAAGCTGCCGGAGGCAGGTTTCCGAGACATTCATGGGTTTGCGCTTCGTTATAATCTAGTCGCCAGAAACAGGATTTTTCTCTCACCTGGCCGATATACTTAAAGAAATAGGCATCAAAAAATTCTTTGCGGAATGAATCATTAAAGCGTTCAACAGAGCCGTTTTGCTGTGGCCAGGCTGGATGTATATCAGGTCAATCTGGTTAGCCTCGCATCAATCACATTTAAAGTTCTGAACCGCTTACCGCAGTATAAAGTGTCATGCATAAAGTACAACGCCCATGGTAGTTCGCCTGCTCTAAGGCTTCCAGCGGCATTGCTATTCGTATGGGCTAACCTCAGCGAACATGTTTATGAGCTTGGTATTTTCTTCTACAAGCTCTTTCAGCCGTCTGACGTCAGATGCTTCCATGCCATTATACTTGGATTTCCAGTTGTATTAGGTTGCACTACTGATATCGTGAATTTTCATAGTCGTCACCTGCATTAATCATTGCAGAAAACTCTAATTATGCCCGTCTCAGTTTAGGGGAAGTGGGCATTAGGCTTTTATCAACTTACAGTGTTAATGTGACATACTAGTAACTCCGACACTAGCCGTTATTCGTAACTTGTTTTATAGCTTGTACTTTAAATTACTTCTGTAAATCTTTTCTACTTAGTGCAAATAATTATAAAGTAGTTAAGTGCCTATAGAAGTCTGGTCAATTCAGTTCGATAAAAATTCTTTGCATTTTCCTCTAATTTATTATGATTCTATCGGTCCAAAAGAAATACCATTAAAAGCGCTTTTCCATGAGTTGAAATCTCCCGGATAGGGTGCGTGTTTTATGGGTCTTTTGATTATACGACTATCAAAGTTTGTATTATCAACCTCATCAAAGCCTGTTTTATTTTCCCACGGTGTATACAGTAAAGAAAAATTTGAAGTTAACTTTTCAATTATGTCACATAGCTCTATGACGTCGTTGTCAGCATGATTTCCTGTCAAAACGCATAGTATTTTTTTCTCCGACCTAAAAACTTCTTTAGTTTTATGGATTATATAGTCATATTTATCTCTAACCTTTGGGTAAGCTTCCTCTAGTAAATCAGTTGTACATTCACCAGTTTGCGTTTTGGGAAATGTATGAGGGTAACTACAACCGCTTGCGGTATCTATTATAGTCTGTGTACCGTCATTTAAACTCGCAATTTTCAAGTTCTCTAATTCTAAAACATCTTTAAAATCCCGGCACAATATCTGTTTGCTTGAATGCACAGGAGTTACACTCCAATCGAAAAAAAACGAACCGAAATCACGTGACTTTACCAAAGGATCTTGTAGCGAAAATGATTTTTTATCATCGCTATATCTAGAAAATAAAACTCTTGAAATATTATATCGGCTTTGACAGTTAGAGCCGACACTTATAGCTATATCAAAATGCATAAATCACTCTGTTAAATAAAAGTTGTTGCTAACCTACTTCAGAATTTAAGTAATACATAGTAGAAGCTTTTTTATCTTCTTAACTTGAATTCTGAAAACCACTCCGAATTAGCGCTTTGCGTTATTTCTATTTGCTTTATCACTTCTTCAGATATGTGAAATGACTTTCCAACATGAATTCGCTCAGAAGGGTCAGCAGAAAAACAGTGTTCATCCACATTTAAAAAGTCGCCTATCATTTTTAGTTGTGTGACTGGTTCGTTTTTTAATTCGTCTGAAAGCAATGTTAGAAAGTTACTTTCACCGAACACACTACTCCAGATATTTATTATATTTTTATAGTTTCCTCTTTCTATAACGTCCCAGTCCTTCGAGCAATTTAAAACGAATTCGTCAATTTCTTGCTGGTCAGAACTATCATCGAAACCTTCTTGTAATAGCCTCATTTTAATTCCTGATAAGGCTCGCTGAACTGGGTCTCTCATGACAAATATTATTTTGAGATTAGGATAACGAGATTGGATTTCTTGAACATGTTCGTAATCTAAAAGTGAGTATTCTGGAGTCATTTCCCCTTTAATCATGCCTTTTTCTGCATAGTCAAATACAACTTCGTACCATTCATAGCTAATTTCATTCGAATCGGCAATATGAACCGCTTGCTTTATATTATCCCATTGGCAGTCTGTTTCGCCCGTTATTGCGTAAGAAATTGCTGATTTTGCATGGTTAACACGATGTTGCTGCGTCCAAGGAAAAACGTCTTTTAAAAATTTCTCATTGAAAAATTGCAATTCTTTTACAACCGGAGTCCAAATGTCTGGATGGCTTTTAAACATTTTATCAAGCCATGTCGTTCCTGCTTTTTGTGCGCCGATAACTAAGAAGTCGGGGTGTGACATTTTGTTGTTCCCAATTTTTAAAAATTCTGGCTGTTATGAGAAAAATTATTTTGCAAAAACTTTTCCCAAGAAGGGAAAAATTGTTTGTCGTAGTTACCTTTCTCATTGCTTCGTTTTAGATATAGCAATTGGCTATGAGTAATATTTCTTATTTCGACATCATACTTTTCAGCGATCTCTAGCATTATTTGCTCACTGTAGGAAAGTTCGCCATCACTCTTTGTATTTACGATAATTTTAGGCAAACCAGAAGTTACGGTAAACAAACTATCGATATCTTTTAGCGATGTAATTTCTAAATTGCGTACTTTGGTAGAGCCAGCTAAAAGCGATATGAATTGGTGAGAAAAGGGGGAATTCGAACTTCCAATTATCCAACATTCTTCAATATTTTGTCTAGTCGCTTCTAAATCTAAATGGATGTGCCCTAGTGAAGGAAAGTAGAGTTTATCTACAACACTATTGTAAGACTTATAAGTCAACTTGCTTTTCACTTTATCGGATATTATGGGAACAAGTGAAACAACTAATGTTTTAGGTTCTACTTTAATATCAGGGAAGTTTTCACTAAGGTTTAGTATCGTGCTAGGCATTTGATCCGCGATGCTCTTTTCTAGTTCATGAGCTTCAACAAATCTTATAAAGCTTGAATGAGAGCGGCCTTCTGCAGGCTGATCAACAATAAAGTAACTTGCATCCTTAAAGTTCCAATTGCAAAGATCAACTTTAGCCTGTGCTATGTAGTGAGCTAATTTGTTTTTCATACCATATTCATTTGGCAATAAAACAAAAACTTGTTTTCTCTTAAGGATATCTTCCTTGAGCTCTGATAGTTCATCCCAGATTTTTTGTTCAGTGACTTTATGAGATTTTGCTGATGCATCTGAAAGATAAACTAGTTCATCCGATGCGTAAGAACAGTCAGTCATCGCTAAAGCCATTTCTTCAAACGAGATTAGCTCATGGAAATCATGGCAAGATGTAAATCCTTCCATAGCATGCTTGTGTGAAAACATTGGCTTTGTTTGCGACAGGGCCTCCGCAACTTTAATTTTCAGACCTGTTGAAAATTCCATGGGAATAATAGCAGCATGAATGTCATCATAAAATTGGTCAATGCTATCTACGTACCCAACGGTCTTGAAAAATGGGTTATCTTGAACTTCTATTTCATTACAAATAGAACCTGCTATTTCAACAGTTAGCGGGGCGCAATATTTTTTGAAGATAGGGGTGGCGCGCTCCATAAATCTTAAAATATTAACTCTGTTAATATTATTATTAGCACCAATGAAGCCAAATGTTACGCCATTTTCAAAGTTGGGAGTAGAGGCTTCTCTTCTATCGTCAATATGTAGAAGCGTAGAGACCTTCGCTTTTGTCCCCATATTTTTAAAATCAGCTTCTTCTTCTTCCTTAATTGCCCAAACTAAATCTGCACGGTCTAGCGCAAGAACTTCCTGATCTTCCGTGGTATGAAAGAATTCTTTTCCTATACCCTGACTAGCGAGTAACTCTCGTCTGCCACTAAATTTGTCATGTGTATCGAGGACTTTGTAGGTTTTTTCTTGCGCAAATTCAAGCGCTTTACTCAACCAGGTATAGTTTACAATACAAACATCGTACTCACGAGAGGCGAATGTTTTAGATAGGTGATTCTCGAGTGCCCAGTCCCACCATTCATCTATATGATGGTCGTCACCTTCTTTTGGCCAGTCGTGTAGAGGCTTAGAAGGCCAGACGTGATCAACTAAATCCCATTGCTCGTCCATTTTTTTGCGAGTCTCTATTGGAACGTAGTCGCGCCAATCACCTTCGCTAGCGTAGTGTACATAATGGATTTCAAATCCTAGGGTTTGAAGCTTGGAACAAACACTGTAAATCCTTTTTCTATTTCCATAATTCAACGGCCAAGTGGGAGTAGGTGCGACTACTAATGCTCTTAGTGCTTTACTCTTTTCCATCTTCAATTCCTTCAAGTCCATCGAAGCCTGCAAGAGTTAAAATGGTATTCGCATAAATAGCGGAAAGCTGCCATTGAAATTCGCCAGCCTCATCAGTCGCGTAATACAACCCTTGTATGTTGCGGTATCTAGGAGGAAGGCTACACAGGTAATCTTTAATATTGGTTAATTGATCTGGAAGGTTTTTCTCTGCTTCAACTGCATTCATCATAAAGTCAGAAGCAGCTTGCCAAGCAGAGCGGCGTCTAAACCAATCTCTTGTTAAACGTTTTTTTTCTACAAGATGGTCAACACTAGCCTTTGGGTTATAAACCTCAATGTATTCACTTTGTTTTACAAAGTTTAAAACTTCACTTTCTTCGTTCGACAGTAAAACTTGCCCACCACCCTTTCTGCCTAGGTTAGTGCTAAAGCCGCCTGCTTCTTCTAATACCCGCTTAGAAAAAGAAATATTGGCGCCGGCAAACCACTCATCATCACCGGCAACTCGTAAGTCACCGCCCCAATCCACAACTGATACATTTCCTACAAGGGCATCGCCAAGCCAAGATGGTCTGGGTACTTCCCAAATAGGTGCAATTCGGCCACCAACCACTCCGACATTTTCAAAACTCTCAAAAGCTTTTAATACTTCCTCCACCCATTCTGATGAGGCTATCGCATCGTCGTCTAAGTAGGATATGTAGGGAGACTTCGCTAGTTTGTAACCTACGTTACGGGCGTTTGAAAGACCGGGGGTTTTCTCGAATACGTAGGTTAAATTTTTGATCGATTCAAATCCTTTTTTCGCCAGAGCACCTTTTCCACCTTCCGCGTTCGGTGTATTGTCTATGACTAGTATTTCGAATTTCTCGTCGTCAAGAGATTGCTTTGTAAGGCTATCGATAGCCTTTTTTAAAACGTCGTATCTATTGTAGGTACATATAACAACCGAGATAAGTGGCATACTACATAACCTCCATTTTATGGAAAGCTATGCCAAGTTTCCTGTTATCAGAAGATTCATGCTTTATCTCCGAAGGTGAGAATAAGTGCGGAATAAACAAGCTTACTAAGGTGTCTTGAATCTTAGAGCTTGTAGGTAACGAAGCAATTAACTCTATACCCTCGTTCCGTTTTTCAAAATCATAATTTATTAAATCTCCATCAACATAGAGCTTAATTGAGTTAAGAATTTCAGGTTTGATAGAATTAACGATAGAAATTCTTATAGTTCTTTCTTTTGTTCTATCGATAGGGACATGAAAATTGTTTAACCTCTCTGGGCCAGTCCATCGATAGTGCCCACCACCACCATACGACTCAGCCTCATAAAAGTTATCACCAACGGGGACTACGTCGTTGGCATCAATGACGACTCTTGGAAGTTTACTTCTAGTCATCAATGTGACTTCTGGTAAGTTGAAAAATAATTCACTATCGTAAACGGCTTTTTCCAGCTTTTCTATATATGCGCTTTGGCTTTTGGTTAGCATGTACATTTCAGCTATTTTTTCTAGTAAATATTCGGCTCTTTCTTCCGAACGAAGTGACGAAAACTCGTCTTTCATTCCATTGAAAATTTCATCTTTATCGGTCATTTCGTTTTAACTTCCAAATTATTGCTAGTTATAGTTATCAGGTGCATTAGCATTTTGTAATAAAATGACTGTTGCGTCTATGCCTGTGTATTATCTTGTGCTTTAAACTGGTCAGTCTAAGTCTTATACTGCATCATGGAAAACTAATAGTTAAAGTAAAATTGCAAAGGCACTATCAATGAGAAAAGGAATAATACTAGCTGGCGGATCTGGCACACGTTTGCATCCGTTAACTAAGGTAGTGAGTAAGCAGCTTATGCCTGTTTACGACAAACCTATGATTTTTTATCCGTTAACTACGTTAATGATGTCGGGTATTCGAGATGTACTCATTATCACCACGCCTGAAGAACAGCAGCGTTTTATCGATCTTATTGGTGATGGTTCTGCTCTAGGCATGAATATCCAATACGCAGTTCAGCCTTCGCCAGATGGTTTGGCGCAAGCATTCCTTATAGGCGAAGAGTTCATTGGTAATGATAGTTGCTCGCTTGTTCTTGGTGACAACATTTATTACGGTCACGATTTAAAACTTTCGCTTCAAAATGCATATAAGCAAGAGCATGGTGCTACCGTATTTGGGTACCACGTAAACGATCCTGAGCGTTACGGTGTAGTGGAATTTGACGATAACTGGAACGCGCTTTCAATAGAAGAAAAGCCTGCTGTTGCTAAATCTAACTATGCGGTTACTGGCCTATATTATTACGATAATCGCGTTGTCGATTTCGCAAAAGAGGTTAAGCCTTCACATCGTGGTGAACTAGAAATAACCGACCTTAATAATCTTTATCTGCAAGACGGCAGCTTAAAGGTTGAACTCATGGGCCGAGGTTCTGCTTGGCTTGATACGGGAACGTTGGATTCATTACTAGATGCAGCAAACTTTGTTGCCGCTATTGAAAAGCGCCAGGGCTTAAAGGTTTGTTGCCCTGAAGAAGTGGCTTACAGAATGGGCTATATAAATGCTGAACAGCTCGAAAAGCTAGCAGCTCCGCTTAAGAAAAGTGGTTACGGCGATTATCTGCTTAAAGTCATCAACGACAGAGTTAAAATTTAACATCACTTCTATTTTTTAAAGGTGGCAATGCCACCTTTCTTCTTAATTTAATTTGCCAGTTTGTACGGAAAGTATATGCAAGTAATCAAAACAGACATCCCAGACGTTAAAATTATCGAGCCAAAAGTATTTGGCGACGAGCGCGGTTTCTTTCTAGAAACCTTCCGCACCGACTGGTTCAAAAAAGAATGTGCCGATGTTGAATTTGTGCAAGACAATCATTCAAAATCTAGCCAAGGTATTCTTCGTGGTCTGCATTACCAGTTAGAGCAGACACAAGGGAAATTGGTTCGCGTAGTCAGTGGCGAAGTATATGATGTTGCCGTAGACATGCGTAAAGACTCATCGACTTATGGAAAGTGGGTAGGGGTTTTACTGTCGGCTGAAAATAAGCGTCAACTATGGGTACCTGCAGGTTTTGCTCACGGTTTCTATGTAACCAGTGAATCTGCTGAGTTCGTGTATAAATGCACAGACTACTATCACCCAGAATCAGAAGTGTCGGTTAAGTTTGACGACTCTACTTTAAACATCGATTGGCCATTAGTTAATGGCGAAAAGCCGTCTTTATCTGGAAAAGATGAAAATGGTGTCGCGTTCGTCGATGCCCCTACGTTTTAAGGATTAAACATGAGTATTGTAGTTATTGGTAATGCCGGCCAATTGTCGTTTGAATTGGTTCGTATTCTAGGTGAAGACACGATTTGTTTAGGCCCTGAAGATACTGACATTACCAACGAATCTGTACTATCTGAAACGCTAAGCAAATTAGCGCCAAGCGTTATTATTAACGCAGCAGCTTATACTGCGGTAGATAAAGCAGAAGAAGATTTCGATTTATGCCACGCAATAAACGCGACAGCCGTTGAAAACTTAGCAAAGTACTGTAAGCAGTCGGGTGCATTTTTAGTGCATGTGTCTACTGATTACGTGTTTAACGGTCATAAAGGTTCGCCTTATCTCACTGACGACACTATCGAGCCTCAAGGGGTTTACGGTAAAACCAAGGCCGATGGCGAGAAAGCCTTGCTTGATTTACTGCCTAACTCAAGTTGCTTAATTCGTACCGCGTGGGTGTATTCATCTCACGGCAATAACTTCGTTAAAACCATGCTGCGTTTAATGGCAGATAAACCGCAGCTATCGGTTATTGACGACCAAATTGGCACGCCAACGTGGGCCAAAGGGTTGGCAGAAGTGTGCGTAAGTGCGGCGCAGAATAAAACCCAAGGTGTATATCACTGGACGGATGAAGGCGTTGCCAGCTGGTACGATTTCGCGCTAGCCATTCAAGAACTTGGTATTGAAAAAGGTTTAATATCTTCGGCTATTCCAGTATTGCCTATTCCTTCTTCTCAGTACCCAACACCGGCTTCACGACCGCACTATAGCGTGCTAGATAAAACCAGCACACGAGATACTTTTTCATCACTTAATCTTACACATTGGCGTACTCAATTGTCTGCCATGATGGATGAGTTAGAAGCATAATTATTGAGTAATACACGTATGAAAACAATTTTAGTAACAGGTGGCGCGGGGTTTATTGGCTCGGCAGTAGTTCGCCATCTTATTAATGATACAGAACACAAAGTCGTAAACTTAGATAAGCTTACTTATGCGGGTAACTTAGAATCACTTTTATCTGTATCAGATAACGAGCGTTATGCGTTTGAACAAGTGGATATTTGTGATGCCGACGGCGTAAAAGCCGTTCTTAATGCCCACCAACCCGACATCATTATGCACTTAGCGGCAGAATCTCACGTAGACCGTTCAATTGACGGCCCTGGTGAGTTCATTCAAACCAATGTTGTAGGTACTTATACCTTGCTTGAGCAAGCACGTGCATATTGGACAACGCTTGATGATGTGAAAAAAGAAGGCTTTAAATTCCACCATATTTCAACTGATGAAGTATATGGCGACCTTCCACATCCAGATGAAGTAGAAGAGGGTACAGAATTACCTCTATTCACTGAAACTACGCCTTATGCACCAAGCTCGCCTTATTCCGCAAGTAAGGCGTCTTCCGATCAGTTAGTGCGTTCATGGCTACGTACTTACAAGCTACCTACATTGGTAACCAACTGTTCGAATAATTATGGCCCGTACCACTTTCCAGAAAAGCTAATCCCATTAGTTATTTTGAACGCTTTAGCTGGCAAGCCTTTGCCTGTATACGGTAAAGGCAATCAAATTCGCGATTGGTTGTATGTGGAAGATCATGCCCGTGCATTAGTGCTAGTTGCTCTTGAAGGAAAAATTGGCGAAACCTATAACATTGGCGGCCATAACGAAAAGCAAAATATTGAAGTAGTGAATACAATTTGCGACATCTTGGATGATGTTCAGCCAAAAGACAGCAAGTACTCAGAGCAAATTACTTATGTGGCAGACCGCCCAGGTCACGATATGCGTTATGCTATCGATGCATCTAAAATTGAGCGTGAGTTAGGCTGGTCACCACAAGAAACCTTTGAAAGCGGCATTCGTAAAACCGTAGAATGGTATTTAAGTAACGAAGGCTGGTGGAAAGCTGTGCTTGATGGCAGTTATCAAGGCGAACGCTTGGGTGCTGGCGAGTAAACGTTAACACTCCACACAATTGAAAAGCCTTATGAACCCTACTATGAAATGATAGTAGGGTTTTGTAGTTATTAAGCACTAATAAATACAAATTTAATATTAGGCGCGTATATTGCTTTGTTAACGCTAAATTACGATTTTTTTGAAAAATGCGTGCTTAAGCTATACAGAAATTTGGCATTCGAGGTCACTAGGCACCTTTATGATGCAATTTCATGATTATTTCAAAAAACTCATGCACAATGTTCAGATTGAATCTTATTTGTATTGTTATACCTAAAAGAATTGGAGATATAGTAAATGGATAATACGTCGAAAAGTTTAAAAATAGCCGTTGCAGGCACAGGCTATGTAGGTTTATCTAATGCAGTATTACTAGCACAGCACAATGAAGTGATTGCGGTAGATGTAGTTCCTGCGAAAGTGGATCTTCTAAACGACAAAAAGTCTCCTATTGAAGATAAAGAAATTACAGAATACTTAACGAACAAGCAGCTTAATCTTAAAGCCACGTTAGATACTGAACTTGCTTATAAAGACGCTGAGTTTGTAATTATTGCCACACCTACAGATTACGATGCGCAAACCAATTACTTCAATACCAGCTCAGTTGATGCGGTAATAAAAGAAGTGATGCGCGTTAACCCAAATGCGGTAATGGTAGTAAAGTCTACTGTTCCAGTAGGCTTTACTGTTGAAGCAAAAGAGCGTCACGGCACTGAAAATATCATCTTCTCGCCAGAGTTCTTACGTGAAGGTAAAGCCCTTTACGATAACTTGTACCCAAGCCGTATTATAGTAGGTGAGCTAAGTGAGCGCGCAAAAACTTTCGCAGCATTGCTAGAACAAGGTGCGATTAAAGAAGACATTAATGTACTTTTCACTCACAGCACTGAAGCTGAAGCTATAAAGCTTTTCGCGAATACTTACTTAGCTATGCGTGTTGCTTACTTCAACGAGCTAGACAGCTATGCAGAGCGTAGTGGTTTAAATTCAAAACAAATCATTGAAGGTGTTGGTTTAGACCCGCGTATTGGCGATCACTACAACAACCCAAGCTTTGGTTACGGTGGCTACTGCTTGCCAAAAGACACCAAACAGTTGCTAGCTAACTACAGTGAAGTGCCTAACAACATGATTCAGGCTATTGTAGATGCTAACCGCACTCGCAAAGACTTTATCGCCGATTCAATTGTGAGTCGTCAGCCTAAGGTTGTGGGTATCTTCCGCTTAATTATGAAGTCTGGGTCTGACAACTTCAGAGCGAGTGCAATCCAAGGCATCATGAAGCGTATTAAAGCGAAGGGTATTGAGGTTGTAGTATATGAGCCTGTTATTACCGAAGATGACTTCTTCAATTCACGCGTAATTAAAGATTTAGAAGAGTTTAAATCTATTTCTGATGTAATTGTTGCTAACCGCGTAACTGATGACATTGAAGACGTATTAGAGAAAGTTTACAGCCGTGATTTATTTGGCGCTGACTAACAGTAACTCGCTTTCGAACTCGAAAAAAAACCAGCTGCTAAGCTGGTTTTTTTATTTCCAATATAAACAGTACTTTACGCTTTTCACTTATATCTCTATCAGTGCCATTCATTTACACTCCATTTACTTAGCAATGCATTTCGAATTTTCTTAGGCTATTATGCGTTGGAAATTAAATGGTATTGTTAAAAAAACTATAAAAATTGATAAGGACATTAAATGATGAAAAAAAGTCTTATTGCGCTTGTTGTAAGTGCAACCCTTCTTTCTGCCTGCGGTGGTTCTGACGAAAAAAACCAAGCGCCCATTCTCACTGCTGATGCTGCAACCACACTGAACGACTCAGTGGTTACCATTGATGTATTAGCAAATGATAGTGATCCAGATGGTGATGCGCTTACCATTTCTTCTGTCGGTATGCCTGATATTGGTGACGTCGTTATTACGAACAACACATTGGTTTACACGCCATCAGCTCAAGCCATGGGCGATGTAAGTTTTACATATGAAGTAACCGATGGTGAATTATCAACAAGTTCAACGGTTACCATCACAAACCAACAGTCTGTTACGATTACTGGTATTGCCACTGACGCTCCTATAAATAACGGAGAGGTTACTGCTACTAACGATAACGGTGATGTTGTAGCGAGTGCGACTACAGATAGCAATGGTACATACTCTCTTCCAATTCTGGTAAGTGAAGACCCTGGTTACTTAGTACTTAACGCTAACGGCGTGGGCGATCAAGCTCATGTAAGTTTAGTGTCGCGGGTGGGTGATTTCTTAGATTTAAGAGCGCTTGCAAGTGAAAACGATACGACTGAGCTTTCGGATGCACTGCTCTTAGAAAGTAAAATCACCCATGTAAGCACCGCGCTTTCTATTATGTACACTGAGTACGTAAACGACGGTGGGGAAGCAAGCTTTGACGAATACGTCGCGGAAGCCGATTTTGAGAAAGTATTAGGCCTCGCAAGCTTTATAAAGGTACTTGCTGACAATGAAGACTTTTCGTTACCTGATGCTACAGATACAGTTTCATTCTTTGCCAACAGTGAAGAAAACATTCTCACTACAATTCGTGTTTATTTAAATGGTTTAGGGCTGATAAACGACGACGGTACCTATGCCGATGCGTACGCCGATGCAATTAACACAGCCCGAGTTGAGACATTAGAAGATGACACGCTTCAACAAAGCTACAGTGAATCATCGATAGCCGGCAAAACCTTTGCAACCTATAGCGCTGGAGCCTACCTAGCGACTAAAGGTTCGGCTGTTTATACATTCAATGACGATGGAACAGGAAGCAAGTCGTCAGCCGAAAACTACTACAATATTTTTTCAGACAGTGTTAGTTGGTCGGTAGATGATGGTGTGCTTGTCGTGGCGAATACCGATGCCACCCCAAGCCTTGAATTTCCTCCAAGTCCTTCGAACTATCTTGAATATTTCGATGAAGAAACAGTGTTGCAAATTCTTGCTGCAGATGAAGAAGGTTACTCTGCACAATGGAGAATAGAAAAAAAACCAGTTTCTGAGAGTTTCGAATTAGTATACGAAAATGGGGGTAATGCGATTGCGCACGTGTCACAAGTTATAGAGCTAACGATAACGCCAGCAGTTGATGAGAGTTATGGAGCGCCTAAGTTTGTCACAGAGTATCCTCAAACTTATACCTCTATTTACAGTGATACTTCTGAAGCCATTTCGTTTTCTCGTGAAGACGTGTTGGCATCTCCTTGGGTAGTCGCTTATAACAGTGAGTTTGAGTACAGCTTAAACGACCAAGAAGGCAATCCGGTTTCTCTGGAAGGTATGATAAGCGATTACCTTACTTTTAACGATGACAACACGGTCACTTCTCGTTTGTTTGGTACTCAGGGCAGTTGGGCTTTCGACAGCGGTACTATTAGTTTATCTGTAAATGGTAAATCATTTACAGTAACACCGTTCAAAAAGCAGAATGACTACTTAATTGCTGTGTACGAATATGAAGAGGCCGGAAACGTAATAAAGTATGCGGCTGATATGCATAGTATCGACTTCAGTTTACCTGAAAGTTTTGATGTAACGTCTACGCCACCAATGGTTTGGGCTTCTACCTTGAACGCTTCGCTTTTTGTTAATGATTTGCCACTAGCGGAAGATTTGTGGAGTTACTACTTTGATAGTGATGGTACTGCCGGAAGGGTTTTTGCCGAGATAGATTATTTTGAACCAGACTTACCTGTTTCTCGTTTTGTGGATGACCGTGCGCTCTATAACTTTCAGTGGCAGAAAGAGGGTGACCTTTTAACGCTAGATGGTCTTAGAGAGAATAGTTCGTTTGTCTTTCAGCGTCGTTTTAAGTGGGACTTACTTGGTGTGACAGACTCGGGGTTAATGGCTACCATTGAATATCAAGTAGGTACTATTAACTATAGCGACGGGTTTAGCGACGAACCAATTGGTACGGTTCCAAGGCTTAACTTCTTTATGCCACTAAACTTAGAGGAAGCTTATCCAGAGATTTGGGCGAATACGGAAATTAATGGTCTCAATACTCCAGACTCACAAAGCAACAGTTCAGTTTCATCAGTGAAGTTTGACCAATAACGTACTGTTGGTATTTTAACTATGACTTAAGCCGAGCATGTGCTCGGCTTTTTATGTTTTTAAAACCTCAGAGTTCACTTCAACTAAGCATCTATAGGCTTTTGTGAGTAACCTAAGTTGATGCGCGCCGCCCTAATAATAGATTCAGTAATAGTAAAATCTACGCGACTTTTCCCCGTAATAGCATAGTACCTTTCATTCAATGAGTGGGCCTGTCCAATACAGTAAACACCATATTGCGCTTCAACATGACTTGATATGGCCGACGGCGCGCAAAATACCCCGAAGTTCTCGCTACCAAATAGTTTTAGCAGTGCAGTGTCATCAAACTCTGCTACTATCTTTGGATAGAGTTGTTCCGTTTCTAGCCAGCTCGTTAACGCGTGGTGTATACCGGACGTATTCCCCTGAATCAGCAATGGCATATGATTTAAGCAGTCGGGAAAGGTCTGGTTATCGGAAAGGGGGGCTTTAGCAAAAAAGCTAAGGGCACTTTCTCCAAGAAAGTGGCTGTTAGCACTAACTTGTGAACCCGGCGCAACACCCCTATCGGCCAAAATGAAATCAATCGCGTTAATTGCTAGTTCTTTAAGTAAGCCATCGAAGCTATCTTCTTTAATCACATATTTAACGTTAGCGAAATTGCGCATCGTGTCATGAACGAAATCATAAAAAAGTACTTTAGGTATGCCATTAGTAATACCAATCACAAATTCCTTAGTATTTATTTCATCACCGGCGTTTAGTATTTCTGCTAGTTGATGGCCTTTATGAAATATCTCACTGGCATACTGGAAGCTTACTTTCCCTTTATCATTCAAATATAGGCGCTTATTAACTCTATCGAAAAGAGGATAGCCAATTTGATTTTCAAAGGTACTTAGTTGCCCACTGACAGTTTGAGGAGTAACGTGAAGTAACTTAGCGGCTTGCGCAATACTGCCTTCGCGAGCTACTAAATAGAAGTAGTAAAGATGATGATAGTTGAGGTGATGCATAAGTAAGGTTTTTACGATGAACTAATAAGAATATAACAGGTTTAGTATTATTTTATTTGAATTACACTAGATAGAATGCGAAGTATCACTCGGCGCTATTGAAGGAATTATGGGAAAAGTCATCAATTTACACGCAACTAGGAAAACCTTGTTTGCTATTTTGAAACCAGAGTCAGGTTTTTTCTGGGTTGCCATTGCGTATGGGGTCGCCATTAGTTTAATGACACTAGCGGTGCCTATTGCGGTACAAACACTAATTAATAGTATTGCGAATATCGGCTCTACGCGCTCGGTTATCATTCTTGCCATTGTGTTGTTTTCAACGCTTTTCGTCTCGGGTATTTTTAGTGCGCTTCGAATGCGTATTATGGAATATTACGAACGCAAAGTTTATGCGCGGCTCACTGCCATAATTAGCTTAAAAACTATTATGGCCGAACACCGCTTTTTTGAAGGCCGGCAAAACACCAATATTACCCAGCGTTACTTCGACATAATGACCCTACAGAAGAATGTGCCTTCACTCATGGTGGATGGTTTTGCCCTTGTACTACAAATGCTAGTGGGTTTTACTTTAGTTTCTTTTTACCATCCCATGTTATTTGCGTTTAATTTGGTGCTGGTTTTAGTGATGTACGCCATATGGAAAATTTGGGGTACGGGGGCTAAACGCTCTGCTATTGAGCTATCACATGCAAAGTACGATTCGGCGAAATGGCTAAACGACATTGCAGCGGCTCATGAGTTTTTCAAGTCGGCTGACCATGTTGAATATGCAGGCAGAAGCACCGACACCTTTATCAACAACTACCTCACTAAGCATAAAAGTCACTTCCACTATACCTTCGCGCAAGTCGTTATGTTTTTACTACTTTATGCATTTGCCAGTGCGGCACTATTAGGTATTGGCGGTGTGCTGGTGGTACAAGGCCAGTTATCCATTGGCCAGTTGGTTGCGGCAGAATTAATAATGTCTGCAGTATTCTTTGGATTGTCGCGCTTTACGCAATATTTAAAGCTTTATTATGAATTGTATGGTGCGGCTGAAAAGATAGGATCCGCACTGGTTATTCCGCAGGAAGACGTTAATGAGAAAGCCGATAGGGTGCCAACCTCTTCACAGCTAATATTTAATAAGTTGCACCTTACCCATGGTAGCGATACCTGCTTAATTGATTTGCAAATTGAAGCGGGTGGTAAGTACTTTATTACTACCAATAAGAGTTGGGTTCAAAAGCAACTCATTGGGTTGATGAAGCGCTATGAAAAGCCGCAAAAAGGCGAGTTATTGCTTGGTGACTTAAGCCTGTATGACTTTGATACCTATGAATTACGCCAAGCTATTAATACGCTAGACCGCTCTCTTATTGTTGAATGCTCTATTGAAGAGTACCTACGGTTAGCAAACCCACGAGCGAGCTTTGCTGAAATTAGAGCAGCCCTGGCCGTTGTTGAATTAGATACCGTTATCGACGCGCTGCCTAAAGGAGTCGACTCTAAGGTGTCGGTACTAGGAGCACCATTGCAGCCGCTAGAATTCTTACTGTTAAAACTGGCCGCAGTTATCATCGAAGAGCCTAAAGTTCTTATCATTAATCAACATTTCGACGCCATTCCGCTCGCACTGCGATTACGGTTATTAAGCCGCTTGTCTGAACTTAGTTGTACGGTGCTTTATTTTACTAATACACCAGAAGCTCATTGTCTGGATGGGGTCATTTATCTAAAAGACAGTGCCAAGGTAGTGGCCGCTGAACCTGCAAAAGAAAGCATTATTGATCAGGAAGTGCCGCAGGAAGGAGCAAATGATGAATAGTGCAGAAAAGCGATTTTTAGATAATGTCAGTTCTTTATCGTCACTACACATTCCTAAACTTCACAAAGTGGTGTGTGGATTAGTGCTAGCGATGGTGTTGTGTGCCTCGCTAATTTTGTGGTTCACACCATGGATGCAAACGGCCTATGGCACAGGAATGGTCGATTCTTTAGATCCGGTCGACAGAACGCAAGCGATTAGCGCCTTAGTAGACGGGCAAATAAAGCAATGGCATGTGCGCGAAGGTATGCAAGTAAAAGCGGGCGATCCTATTGTCACGTTAATTGATACGGACGCTGGTCGGTTAGATAAACTTCAATCTCAACTCACAGCGGCAAAAGCTGGGCATCAAGCTAACGAAACGGCAGTGGCAAACGCTGAAAATAACCTAGCACGTCAAATTGGATTACAAGAACAGGGGTTAGTGTCTCGCAAAGATGTAGAGGCAGCGCAAATAAAGGTGCAGGAGTTAAAGGCGAAAGCGGCAAGTTCTCTATCCGCTATTAACGATGTAAGCATGAGTTTATCTCGCCAGTCTATTCAAACAAAAGTGGCGCCAGTCGATGGCACTATTATTAGGCTTTACTCTGGCGGGGTTTCAACGTTTGTAAAAGCAGGGGCCGTACTAGGTCAGTTCATTCCTTTGAACGCTAAACGTAGCATACGTATAACGGTAACGGGGCTAGATGCGCCGCTAGTTAAAAAAGGCGCCAAGGCGCGTTTACAGTTTGAAGGCTGGCCTGTGTTTCAATTTAGCGGATGGCCGGGCAGTTCCATAGGCACTTTCGGTGGCGAGGTAGTTTACGTTGAGCCAGTAGCAAGTACAGCTGGTACGTTTCAGGTGTGGATAGTGCCTGACGCCGACGATGTGCCATGGCCAAGGGAAAGTGCTACACGGTTAGGAAGCCGCGTTAAAGCCTGGGTATTGCTAGAGGAAGTGAAATTGGGCTATGAATTGTGGCGGCAACTGAATAACTTTCCTCCCCAGCAAACCGCTGAGCCCGAATCATCTGAAACTAAAACATCGAGTTGGTGAGGGGTTGCATGAGAAAACTACATGTTGTTACGCTTGCCTTGGTATTGAGTGTTTCTATGACGGGTTCTGCATTTGCGTCGTCTTTACCTACGGTAACCGAGCTTATTGAGTCAATGCGGTATCACCATCCTTACACTCAAGCTATTGCCGAGGGTGAAATTCAAAGCGGCGCAGATATCGACATTGCGCTAAGTGAGTTCGACCCCTTTATAGAACAACAAGCATCTAGCAGAGTAAGCGGTTATTACGATGGCTTGGCACTGCAACAACGGGCAATAAAGCCGCTTCAGTCGTTGAATGCTTCAGTTTATACAGAGTACCGTGTGTCTGATGGCGACTTTCCTGTTTACGAGCAAGAATACGAAACCCTCTCTGGCGGGGAAGCCAGTGTAGGAATAGCCCTATCTTTATTGAAAAACCGCGAAGTAGATAAACGCAGAGTAGGGGTTAGAAATGCGAGGTTAGCTGCACAGCAATGGGAGGCTGAATCCCAAGATTTACTGAATAGCTTTTTATATAAAGGGTTAACCGAATATTTACTATGGTATGAAAGCGCGTTGCAGGTGGTATCGGTAGAATCTTTATTAAGCCGTGCCGCTGAGCGCGAACGAGCCTTATCTACTCGGGTTGAAAAAGGCGATTTAGCGCGAGCCACCCTTACCGAGTTCAAAGCGAATATTTTAGAACAGCGCCTATTAGTAGCCAAGCTAAAACAAAAACGTAACGCGCATGCTCGTACCTTGTCGTATTACTGGCGCGATACGCAAGGTGAAATGATACCGATAACAGAAACTATGTTATCGCCAGATATTCATTGGCCTTTTAGTATCAGTACTACGCAAATATCTCAGCTACGTAAGCAAATAACTCAGCACCCTCAGTTAGCTTTATTGCGCATGAGTAAAACGGTGGTTCAGAACAAGCAAGTGTTAGCTAAGAATGCGCTACTCCCTAAGCTTGATCTGAAAGCCTCTTTAGCCCGAGATATTGGCAGCGGACCTAATTCACTAGACGGTACAGAAAGCAAAGTGGCCTTGGCCTTTTCCTATCCCCTAGGCAACAGAAAGGCAAAAGCCGAGCAAGTAAAACTAGTATCGAAGGGGCGAGAGCTCGAGCATAAGTATCTATCTAGTAAACAATCCATCGAGCAAGCATTCGAAAAAGCCTACGAATATTGGGTGCAGGCAAAAGAGATTGCTAGTTTACAGCAGGAAAATGCAGAGCTCGCCAAACAACTATCAAGTATGGAACTTAAACGTTTTGATGCAGGCGACAGTGATATGTTTACATTAAACGCTAGGGCATCCAATGAAATCAAGGCACAAATGAAAGCGATTGAAACAAATGTCGATTTGTTGAACGCTGAGCTTATGCTATACCGTGTCGTTGCTAAACTGCACTCGGTAAATCACTAGTTCAGTAGGTAACCACTGCGTGTTCAATCAGCCGCATCTACATTGGTTTTAAAGTTTGCTTTCAATTAGCAGAGGGCTTTTATTGACCTGAAGCATAGACTCGCGCTTGATTGTATTGCATTAAGGTGGGTATAAGTGCGGCCGCTAGCATGTAGTTGGTTTCACTAAACCACCTGTCGTCGTATCGAATCTCAGTTTTACGTGTTTCACAATTTCGCATGGGATTGCCGAATAGTACATGGTGCGTTGATTTCACAAGGTTCTTATTACTTGATGTTTTCGGTAACGATAAAAAATCGTAAACGCTGTCGAGAGTTTGGGTGGGGTTGAAGCAAAAGGGTTCATAACCTACCGTTTCGAAAGGTAAAGCAAGATCGGTTAATAAAGACTCCCTTTTCTTATTATCACTTAGCCATCGCATCATTTGATACCAATAATGGCCTTTTACCTTCTTTAATCCTTTGCGAGGCTGCGAACGGGCCAATCTGGCTTGTGAACTCGCGTAAGAGCGAACATCTCTAATCAAAAATAGCGCTCTGGCATCAATAGTCTCAGATTTTGCTAGCAATTTTAGGTGCTTTATTCCCTTAGAAGTATCTATTGGTCGGTAGTCTTTACCGTACAATTTAGAAAATTGGGCAAGCACAGTAGCGTAAGCTTCAGGGTAATAGTTTGGTTGAGTAGGGTTGATAATGTCTAAACTGCGCATTGATGTTAATACGGGACGCCAAAAATCACACTGTTCGGCAGGAGCGCCACAACTACAACGATGTTCCTGTCTATTTAGCCAGTAAGTCGGGCCCATCCTTAACACCTGGTATATCTCTCCTAGCGAGATGAGGTTCTCATGGCACGCTAATGCCATAGAGAACACCGTCGACCCAGAATGAGATAGGCTGGTTAAACAAATGATAGGTTGTTTAAGAGGGGATAGGTCGTCATTGTTCGGCATCATAGCTTATCGATAGTCAGAGTAAATAAAGGATTATCTACTCTGACTTACAAATGTGACGAAGGGTCTTATCTTTACGTGTTATTTACGTAAGTTTGAAAGGATTGTTTAGGTTTTCTGGATTAGTTATTGATTGCTGAAGCAAAGTCTTCTTCAGATAACCCTGCAGCCAATGCATATTCTTTTAACTTGTCGTCTTGAACACCAGCATGTTGGGCAGTGGCTAATATACGAATAACTTGCTCACGTTGCTGAGAAGATTCTCTTACCGCAGTCTCTACTACTGTTTTTGCATCGTTCGGAAATACAGCTAACAATGCATCTACTACGTATTCACCAACAAATGGCACTGCGTTAAGTGCGCTTGTCATGATATCAACAATCTTGTTTGGGTGTTCTTGAGACAATGTCTGAACAATACTGTCTGCGGCATCAGGTTGCGTAAGCACGGCAACACGAACAATTTCGTTTAGTTCCTCAGGCGTTGCAACAGCAGCAGCTTGAACCACAAAGTCTACATAAGTCGGTTCCGCCATTATCGCCAACTGAACGATGTTAGGGCATGAACTTACTTCTTTCTCTATAGCCAACTGTACTATTTCTTCAGTAGAAGAAGGCTGAGACGAAATAGCAGCAAAGATAATTTCACGATACTGATCAGGATATGTATCTAATGCGATATCAACAATAGAGACTACATCTTGAGGGTAATGACTTGCTATAGAACTAATAGCACGTCCAACAGACATGTTTTGATCAACCTGACGTTTTAAGAACGAGGTTTGAAAATAATTAGATTGATTAGAGGTAGCTTCTTCCGGTGAAACAGTTCCATCCTTTGCGCTCATACCTATCGCTGGTGTACTTACTGCAAGTACCAGCACTGCCGATGAAAGCAATGAAGTAATACGAAACATATATCCA
>MDTG01332610.1_pt1 | contig 27127 bp, 26 predicted proteins | sample 811421 | NCBI WGS metagenome assembly MDTG01 (sample SAMN05326645, study PRJNA326480) | marine metagenome | isolation source: seawater | place: Pacific Ocean: South East | collected 2011
TATTTATGTATTTGTAAGAAGTAATAAATTTCAAAAAAATAAAACTCAATATAGAAACGGAATTCTAATGACTATACCCTTTTCAACAAGTTCTAATATCATAATCAGTAAGTATGCAGTTGAAGGACTTAAAAAAATATTTAAAAAGGGGATTGATTACAAAAAAGCAGGAACTATAGTGATGGGTTTAGATTCATCTGATAATCACCAACTCAACCTATTTGAAAACGAGAATCCTAAACATAAATATTTAATGAAGACTATAGACTATATCCAAAGAAGAGAGGGTCAAAGCAAAATTAAACTTGCTTCTCAAGATCTGAGAAAAAGATGGAAAATGAAACAGGAAAAATTAAGCCCTAATTATACCTGCAAGCTAAATGAAATTATAAGAGTAACATGAAAAAAAAAAAATTAACTTTTTTAAAACCAAAAAAAGGGGATGAACTAGGACAATGGTTAATTGAGCAGGGTATTTCAGCAGGTTTTCCATCACCTGCAGATGATTTTAAAGAAATTCGAATAAGCTTAGATAAGGAGCTAGTTAAAAATCAAGAATCAACTTTTTATGCAAGAGTTAGTGGTGACTCAATGCTAGGAGCAGGGCTAGATGATGGAGATTTATTGATAATTGATAAATCATTAGACGCTGAAAATGGTAAAATAGCCATTTGCTTTTTAGATGGAGATTTTACAGTTAAAAGGATAGTTAAGGAAAAAGGTAAATTATTTTTAAAGGCTGAAAATAAAAAATATAAACCAATAGAAATAAGAGAAGAAAATAAATTAATTATATGGGGAATTGTTGAATATGTAATTAAAAAGGTTTAAAAGTTACGAATTGGTAAATCTTTAAAAAAAAGTTCATAAAGTTTAGAATTCGGAAATAAAATAACCCATGCAGTCAAAAATATAAGTTGTAAATCTAAAAAGAAAGAACACTTTCTTTGATACCACATTTCTAAATCACCTTTAAAGGGTGCAATTATTCTTTTATAAAATTCATGAGGATCTTCGCCTTTTATACCAGATATTATTGATTCTTCATCCCTAAAGATTATAGAACCAATTCCTGTTAGACCTGGCTTGACTTTATATATTTCGGATTGTATATCATTAGAGTAAGCTGAAAAAGTTTTAAAAACAAGGGGGCGTGGACCTACTAAACTAATATCTCCTTTAAGAATATTGATAATTTGAGGAAGTTCATTAATCTTTGTTTTACGTAAAAATTTACCAATAGCTGTAACTCTAAAATCATTTTTGAGTGTTATACTTCCAGAACCCATGTTCATAGAATTCTTCAACATTGTAGCAAACTTCCAAATATGGAAAGAAGAATTGTTAATCCCTACCCTTTCCTGGAAATAAAAAACTTCTCCTTCACCTGTCAATCGAAGCAAAAGCATTATTGGGATAAAAAAAGGAAGTAATATTATAAGGGCTATAAAACTTATCGTTAAATCAAAAAGACGCTTTGAAAATTTATACATAACTACATTTTCTGATCTAAGTGTTTTCCTTTTTCAATATGCTGAAAATTTGGGACATATTTTTTAATAATATTTACAATATCCAACTTATCTGAATTAGGATTATTGAATACATTCTCAAAATCGGCTTCTAAATCTTCAAAAGATATTTTGACCTCAGAAGTATTAATAACTCCGAGAGAATCATATGAACTTATATCATAATCTTCATCTTCTGCATAAAACTCCTCATATGTTTTTTCTCCAGAGGTATCCGATTTGAAAAAATAAATAGGATATTTTGATGAATTAATATTAAATTCTTTTGCTTCTTTTTCTGATTGAACTATTACTGGCTGAAAGCCGTTCTCTTTTAAAAAATCTAAAGCAATATCCTTAAAATAAATTTGATCTTTATAGAAATCTAATTTAGGGAAGAAAATACTTCCTGTTTGACCTAAAAAAGTTGCTAATAAACATATTTGACCAGATTGTTTTAGCGTCACAAAAAAGCGTTTAATATCAACAGGGCAAGATAATGGTTGATTTTTATTTAGTCTATAAACAAATCCGTCTAGTAAACTTCCATTGGAAAAAGCAACATTTGCAAACCTTGCTGTTGAAACTCGAAATTTATTCTTCTTAGAAAGTATTAATTTTTCCATTAAACTTTTTGAGGCACCCATCACATTAACAGGATTTGCTGCTTTATCAGTAGATACACTAAAAAAATATTCTGGCGGATTATCTTCGCATAATTTTAAAAGCTTAATGGTACCAAAAACATTATTTTTGATCAGTGCTTCAATCGATATTTTATCTTTTTCAGATCGAACATGTTTGTGAGCAGAAAAATTTGCTACTACATGCCAGGATTCAGCATTAAATATTTTATCAAAAGTATTACTTATCAAATTAACAGGATATGTAACATATTCAGGATTATAATCCAATAAATTTGAACTTCTTAGTTCTCTAGTTAATTCTGTTAAACCATTTTCATTAATATCTACTACTGTAATTTTTAGAGGTTGAAATTTTAAAATTTGTTTTAAATAAGATGTTCCAATTGAACCTGCCCCCCCAATAACTAAAATCTTAGACCCTTTTATTTTTGAAGCGAGAAGCTTATTTGATGACACTAAGTCTTTATCAAAATTAATTTTTATAAAAGTTGATTTTAATTTATTCATAGGTATTGTTTTTTAGCATTTTGGTAAGTAGACAATTAATTTTATAAATTTTAGGCAAAAACGAAAATAAATTTAAAATGAAAAACATGGGTTCACATATTAATAGAGGAATTTTAATCTCTTTTCCAGCATATTTATTTAAAATATCTGATTCAGTATAATTTAATGAATCTTTCAGATTTATTGTTATTTTTTTTATTTCATCTTCATTAATTATGTCACAAATGGTATTAAAAATTGTTACGTGACTTGTGAAACTGTAAACTCTTTTGTAAGGAGATCTATACTTAATATTTGTTTTTGGAAAATACACTCTTTTTAATAAATCTTTTTCATTTCCTTCTATTACTGGACAGACTCTTAGAATAACATAATCTTCAAAGCAAGATGATACTATTATCTCATCTTTTAACTTACCAATACCATAACTTGTATAAGGTTTACAGTAATCCGTAGTTTTAATTGGAAATTTTCGGTTAGCTTCACCATAAACTGCGACAGAACTAAAAAAAATAAATTTTACTTTCTGATTAGTAAAAGCTCTGACTAAGTTCTTTGTAATCAAACAATTAGTTTTCATAACATTTCCATTAGGATTGTGAGCTATCGCAGCTAGATGTATTATAATATTTATTTTTTTTGGAATTTTTTCAATTGGTAATGATTTTGATAAATCATGAAAAATATACTTGATATTTGAATTGGTGTTTTCTATTTTATTTTTGCGAGAAATCAAGAATATATTTAAATTATTATTCTTTGATAATTCACTTACTAAATTTCTTCCAATTAATCCTAAACCACCTGTAATTAGTATATTCATGTTTTAAAGCTGACTAAACGTTTTGAAAATAAAACCATTTTCTTTTAATAGTTTTATAATCTTATTAAGACGCTTTTCTACTTTATTTCTTTTATAATTGTACCTAAATTTAGTGAGTAATGAGGTGTTTTTAGGCAATTCAAAGTTCATGTTACTTAATTCAAATGGATGAATAAAAAAATTTATAAAAGTTGATTTTTTTAAATACTTTTTTAATAACCACATATATAAAGGCCAAGGTATTATTCTTAGGTATCCACCACCAGCTATCGGAATATTAATACCAAAAATTTTAATAGTACTTACTTCAAAAACCTTAAAAGAATCTTTATTGTAAATATTTTTTTCTTGTTGCTCAAATCCATTCAAATTAAGATTAACATAAAGAGGGTGTTCATTCTGTTTGATTTTACTAGCATCATATTTTATTCCTAGCTTAATTATTTCATTTAACCTGACTCTATCAATCGCAAAGCACGGTGATCTATATCCAAATGTATTATTTGGAAGAATAGTTTTCATTTCTGATATGGTTTCCTTAGTATCTTTAATAAATTTATTTATATCTTGCTCTATAGGTCTTATATGAGAATACGAATGAAGACCAATATCATGTCCATCATTATCAAGTTCCTTAATTGTTTTTTTGAGTTTTTGAATCAATTCTCCAACTACAAAAAATGATGCTTTTATATTGTGACTGTCAATCATACTGATAAAGGTCTTTAATCCATCCATAACACTTTTACTTTTATCTGTATTAGAGTTTTTAAAATACTCCAAATGGTACCACTCTTCAACATCTATTGTCAAAATAGCTATTTTTTTTTTATATAAATTTTTGTCCATTTCTTATAAATTCATTCATTTGTTTAATCGTCGGCCAACTATAATAATATTTTTTATCTTGTTTATTAGGTTTTACCATATGATTTCCATGACATATTTCCTTAATTGTTCTACACATTAACTCACCCCCTATATTCTTTGTCAAACAAATTAGATTGAAAATCGAAATATCTTTCGGTATTTTAATTATTTGTTGGTTAAGTAACTTACCATTATCAATTTCAGAGTCCATATAGTGAATAGAAACGCCTGTGAATTCTTCATTTTTGTATAAAGTCCAGAAACTTGGCATTAATCCAGAATACTTTGGAAGCAATGAACAATGTAAATTTATACAACCATATTTAGGGGTTTTTAGTAATTTTTCCTTAAAAATAATAGGAGCAGAAAATGATATTAATAAATCAACTTTATTATATTTTAAATATTCTAAATAACTATTAGAGTTTGGATTTACTAATTCAATGTACTCAACATTGTTTTTATAACATACAGATTTAATTGATTTAGTTCCATCAAAAATTTTATATAAAAATATAATATCAACTAAATCCTTTAGCATTTGAAATATTATTAAAAAAGCATACTTAATAGATTCTATAAAACCAAAACCTTTAAAGAAATATAGTTTTTTGCTGTTTATAGCCCCCTTAGATTTAATGACATTTACTCCGATTAAGATTACATCTTTGATGTTATTTTTTATTATTTTTTCAATATTAATTGGTATAAAAAAATTATCTTTTTGAGTTACTATAACGACGTTTATCATAATTTTGTTAATATTTTAGGCAATATTGCTAAAAATTTGAAAATTCTTTTTGATTGTTTAATTGGCTCTGAAATTAGTCTGCTTAACCAAATAAATCTTAACCCAAATAAAGAAAATTTTTGATTTTTTAATTCACCTACATAGAAATTCATAGCAGCACCTGAACCAATTAATAAACCTTGATTTATTTTTTGGTAGATATTATTAATAAATAATTCTTGTTTAGGGCACCCTAACATAATCCATATTAAGTGAGGTTTTTTTTCATTTATATAATTAGCAATTTCATCATAATTGAATTTATTGTGATTTAAAATAGGAAGTTGTAAATGATTTAAATTTTTATTTACATGAACCATAGATTTCATTTTAATAAAACTATCTGAGCTACCACCAATTATTAAATGTTCGACCTTAGGATTATTAATATATGTCCTAAAAATCTCAGGTCCATTGTATGATTCAAATTTAGATTTCTTATATTTTAAATTAAGTAAAAAAGCAATCAAACTCCCATCACAAGTATTGAAAGAGGAATTCAAAATAATTCTTTTATAATCAATATTCCAAAACACGTTGCTAAGTACATTAAAATCTACCACACACATATAACCTTTATGTGATTTATCTTTTATATAATTATCTATTTGGTTATTAACATTTTTAACACCAAATACAAACGGTATTTCACAAAAATATTGTTTACTCATTAATTATCATTTTTAAAATATTATAAATTCAATAATTAAACATTCTTTAGCAAATTGATTATTAAAGTTATTAATTAATTAAAATTTAACTTTTAATATATTTTAGGTTCATTTACTATTTGTTAAAATGAATTAAAAGTATTGGGAAAGACTGTAATATTTTTTTATTTAAATCGCTTTGTAAAGTAATACAATCTTGGGCTTAAAAGTATAAGAACTAAAAAGTATATTATTTTTCTTATTAATGAATTCTGAGAATTTAGAATTAACTTATAATTTTTAAAATAAAAAGACTTATCTAAACAAATTTGAGGAATAATTGCTAAAAAATTCTTAAATGTATTAATATTAATCCATGTCGAATTTGAATGTTCTAAAACATTTAGTTTTTCTAAATCACTTATTATGTTAGGAATGCTCACAAATCTATATAGAGCTGATTTTGAATGCCAACTGTTTTTTATTGGTTTCCTTTGAATGCAAAGAGGAAAACATATATATAGAATAGATTTATTTTTTAAATTAGAATATAATGTAGCTATAAATTCGTAACCTAAATATCTTTCATAATTCAAATTTGAGTTTTTTTCATACAAATTCTTTCTAAACAGAATACTAGAAATAAAAGTTGTATTCAAAAAATACTTGCTAGCAAATTCACTGATATTATTAAATTTTTTTTTAACACTTCCTATTTCACGGTCCTGTAAAAATATAGATTTAAGATTTCTATCATTTTTATCATACCCTGCTAACCTATTAAAATGAATCATATCTAGATTGGGATCATTATCAATATGTTCAAATAAAGTGTATAATAAAGAATTAAATGGAATGTCATCATCACCCCATACAATAATAAAATTATTGTTAGCATTATTTATAGATCTATCAATACTAAGACCAACAGGAAGATACTTTTCATAATTTATAATTGAGATAGTTTTATTTTTTTTTGAGTATACATTTAAATAATTCTTCGTACCATCGGTTGAAGCATTGTTACATACAATAAGTTCAACCCTAGATCTAAACTTTTTTAATTGATTACTAAAAGATTGAAGAGTTGATTTTAAATATTCTAATCTGTTATATGTTGGTATTATAATTGAAATTTTATTTTCCAATTTTAAAGTTTTTAATTTTTGACTTAATTCTATAAAGCAAACTATGATATCTCATCGCTTGTCTATTAATTTTTTTGTCTAGTAATATCTTTTCTGGAAAATAGAATTCTTTATTATTGGTTAAATCAAAATCAGATTTAAATCTATTATCTCCAACACAATGAGTTCCTTCGCTATTGAAGCCATTATTAATAATCTTACTTTTTACAGGGCTAAGAGATAGCTTTTGTTGAACAAATTGAGAATAAACAAATCTAATAGCCCAAGATTGATTAAAGCCTTTTTTCCAATCATCAAGCATTTTAAAACAATCTGAACCACAATATTTATTAAAGCTTTTGCTATTTGATTTTACTTTTTTCCAATCATTTAAATTCCAATCAATTTTAATCCATTGTTTCTTCCAGGTTGCCCATCCCCAAGAGCTATTACGAGTGCTAAAATACGAGTCATAACTATACTCATCATATAAATCAACTTTATTGGAATACCCAGAGATTGAAATTATTTTATCACAACCTTCATAAAATGACAAAGAGTTGTTCATGTATGATAAGAAATTTGAGCTTAAAATTAAATCATCTTCTAAAATGATCGCAAAATCATATTTACGAAAGATAAAAGACAATCCATTAATTATTGACTTACTCAAACCTTTATTAATTTTAGAAGTTTGAATTTGTATTTTTTTAAAACCATCAAGACATTTTACAAACTCAATAACCTTGTTAACTTTAATGCTATCCAATTCATTTTTTGGGCCATCAATAAAAAAATAAATATCTGTAAATTTAGATTCACTATTTCTTTTTAAAGAATCAATCATGTTTTTTAGAGCACTAATTCTATTGTAAGCAAAAATAACGACTGGAGCATTTATAATATTCTTCAAAACTTGTTAATAAAAATTAAATTTTTAAATATTTTTTTATTCTAGGATAAGATTTTACAAAAATAACTTTTAAAAATAACTTGAAAAAGCTAATGTAATATGATTTTTTAAAGAATTTCTTTCGATAAGCTAGATAATCTTTCAAATTAAAACCTCCATCTTGATAAATATTGTTTATCCTTTCTAAAATTGAATATTCAGAATCAAAACAAATTAATTGGTTATTGTTTTTCTCACAAACTGCGAGATAGCCTCTGGCAATAAAACATTTTATATTATTTTGGTTTGCTCTTAAACCATAATCATAGTCGCCAAATGAATGTTTATATAAATGTGAGTTAGTTCCTAAAATTTTATAAATATTTTTAGAAATTAAAACTAAATTTCCATTCATGTATTTTATCTCTTGAATTTCTTTTCCAGGTAAAACAGGCCCTAAATGATTTCTGCCACCATAAGAAAAATGATTACTATCAAAGTTCTCTTTACATGATCCAATAATTATACAATCATTACCCTCTCTTAATTTTGCTTGATGAAATGATGACAATAATTCATTTATTGAATTTTCAAGTAAAAAGGTGTCATTATTTAACCATAAATAAAAATCATAATCATCAGAGTTAGTTGCAGCTCTCCACGCACTTATCATTCCTCTATTCCAAAATAAACTTCCATTACCCTGAATTATTTTGACTTGAGGAAATTCATTATTTAAAATTTCAGACGTTCCATCATTACTTCCATCGTCAGTCAAGTAAACTTCGAAATTAATTCCTGAATTTTGCTTATATAAACACTTCAGACAAAAAAGAGTTTTTTCAATTCTATTGTGTACTGTAATTAAGACTGCTATTTTCATCAATAAATAATAAAATCCAAAAAAAAGGAAAATTTTGAAATTGCTCTCCGAAAAGAATTAAAGTAAGTATTAAAAAAAAGTAAATTTTATTTATTTTTAATTTATACAAATTATTTGCTGCACTAATAAAAAAAATCAATACGAAAAGAATTCCAAATGAAGCAATAAAATTTGAAAATCCGTTTCCAAATCCACCTAAATCCTCTTCTTCAAAAAAATCAATGTGATCTGCAAACCTTGTTTTCATTGGTAAACCATTTCCAGTTAAAGGATTTTTTTTAAAATAATAATAATCAATCACAATACTTCCAAACCTTGAAAATAAAATTTTATTTTCATCTGAATCTAGAGCTTCTTCATACTGTTCGTTAATTTTTGTTCCAACAAAATCCAAGCTTGTCAAATAAAATGATCCGATAATAAAAAACGGAAGTAATAATATTAATTTAAATTTATTTGTTTTTTTTGTGTAGAGTAGGAAAATTAACAATAAAACAACTAAATAACCCATTGTACTAAAAGTTGTAATTAGTGCAGTTAAAACTACTAAGCTCTTTTTCTTATTTTTAAAAATATAGCTAGGTTCCTCTAAAAAAAGAAGAAATGATATTGCAATATAGCCTGCAAATGCACCAGGTTCCCAAAATGGACCATTGTTTCTAATAATATCTCCCGGATCAATTAAACTGTCATAAAAAATTAATGAATAGTGCCTACCTATTTCAAATCCAAAATTAAATCCTGCTACATTTAATAAATATCCTAAAATACTTATAGATGAAAATATATATATAACATCAAAATATCTATACTTAAAATTTACTCCAATTAATTTTGAAAAATAAAAAGCAATTAAAATTTTTAATATAAAATTAATTGAGGCTGGTATTGATATTATTCCTAAGTTATATTGGTGTATACTAAAAATTAATATTAACAATGAAATCCAGAATAGAAACTTTCTTGAATTTAATAAGCTTCGAAAGCCAATTGTTAGTTCATTTAATAAAATAATGGAAGATATAATTATGATATACAATTCTAGATCTCCCAAAAAAGGAAATCTTGAAACTGACAACAAGACTAATATCAATAAGTAATCTCTTGCTTTTACTCTACTTATCAATTTTATTTAATTTTTTTATAAACCTTGCTGGATTACCAGCCCATATCTCACTGGGTCCAATATCTTTAGTCACGACTGAGTTTGCACCAATAACGGCACTATCTCCCACAGTCACTCCCTTTAAAATAGTACAATTAGCTCCAATAAAAACATTGTTTTCAATTTTTAATTTAGAATGATTTGTGTTTTTACGATCAAGTATAGTATTTTTTCTAGACTCAGGATTAAGAGAATGGTGATCTGAGTCATGTAAAATAGAGCCACTACCAATTTTCACATTATTTCCAATAATTATTTCGGATTTACATGCAATCGCAGTAGCCGAAAAACCACAGTTTTCACCAATTATTAGTTTTGCATCTTTCCAAACAACAATTTTAGTTGGATTACTGCTACTAACACAAGCACGATTTCCGCTTAAACAATTAAAATTATCACCAATTGAAACACTTGCAGTTTTGTGTATATTGATTATAGCTCTACCTATAAATTTAATTTTACCGTGTTTAACTTTGAAGTATTTAAGTTGTTTTTTATGGTAAAAGTTCAAAAACCTGTAATATATATTAACAACTATTTTATCTAAAAAAAATAATATAGTACTCATTTTTTATTATTATTTAATTTTTGAAGTTGATTGTTTTTTAATAAAATTTCTTTAGCTCTTTTGATTAATGGTGGACCAACAAATTTTCCATTTACAATAGCCACACCAGCACCATCTTTTGAAACCGAATTTTCATATGATCTAACAACTTCTTTTGCTAATTTAATATCGTCATTAGATGGTGAATAATATTTATTAACTATTTGTATTTCAATTGGATTTAAGCATAACATTCCCTCATATCCAAGTGACTTTCCTTCTTTTATTCTTTCTTCTAAATGAGTTAAATCATGTACATTTTCAGGATGAATCGTGTCAATAGGAATAACACCACATGATCTTGCACCAGCAGCACACAATGACCTAGCAACTTCAAAGTTTTTACTATCAAAACTGCTTTCAGCCTGAAGATCAGATAGATAATCCAAATGTCCGAATGCTACCGCAATAACTCTATTTTTACATCCATTAATTATTTCTTGAATATTAAAAATCGAACTTGTAGTTTCAATTAGTAAAATTATTTTAAAATATCCAACTTCAATACCCTGTTCTCTTTCAAATATTTCTAAAAGTTTTCCAAAGAAGTAAGTATCCTTACCAGTTTTAGCTTTCGGATACATAAATCCATCAACTCTTTCATTACAAAGAGCTCTTAAATCTTTTAACATTTCTCCGCTTTCTCTTTCATTAATTCGTGGAAATAATTTTTTTTCACTGAACGATCCTTTTTTAATATATAAATTAATTAACTCCCTAGCTTTAACTTTATTTTCGAGAGGCTGACACGAGTCTTCTAGATCTAATAATAAAATATCAGCACTAGACTCAACCGCTTTTTTTAAATATTTCTCATTGTGCGAAGGCACAAAGAGCAGACTTCTTGTTAAGTATTTATTTTTCATACTTTTTATTATTTATTTCATTATACATTTTAACAGTTGATAAAATAATACTTTTTTTATTATGTCGCCTTAATGAACTTTTACGAGCATTTTGACTGTAAATTTGTTGAATTTTTTTATCATTATATATTGTAATGATCCTTGCTGCCAAAAGACTTGGATCATTTGATGGAATCAATTCCCCATTTTCCATATTATTAATGAATGAAGATATTCCACCGACATTTGTTGATATTGTAGGTAATCCGAGTATTAATGCTTCACATAGACTATTACAACTATTTTCAATATATGACGGATGTACATATAAATTAGATTTTAATAAATTATTAATTATCTTTTTTGTATTGCATACTCCTAGAGGATATATATTCAAATCATTACATTTTGTATTAAAATTCTTTTCATAAAATTTAATAGTAATAGAATTATTATTTAAACCAATTATATTCCACTTAAAATTAATTTTCCTTTTAATTAATAATTTAGAAGTTTTAAAAATAACATCCAAGCCTTTATATAATACATCAGAAATTGTAGAGGTTATTATCAAATTATTATCTTTTCTTGAAGTCCATTTATCTGATTCATAAAACTCATTTCTAAGAATTTCATTAATATTAAAATATTTATGATTTTTAGAATAAAAATCAATCATATTTCTATCCCATTCGGTTCGACCAGAGTAATATTTAATATTTTTAATAGTTTTTAAACTGTTATAGGCTCTTGATTTTAATTTCTTATATGGTCTAAAAAAATTTTTAAATGAGTATAGAGAATATGGTGGGAAAAAAGAATTATATATGGGCATTAAAAATCCTTGTATATGTAATATTACATTTGACTTTGATTTAATCTCCTCAATAAAATCACATGCAAAACATTCCATTCCAAAAATGTGTATAATATCAGGCTTTATATCATCTATTAAAGCTAAAGTTTGTTTTTTTCGTAAAGATTTATCTAATTCTAAATATCTTTTAACTCTATCAAAAAATAACTTATTATTAAAATCTATAGGATAAAACTTAATCCCATCAATTTTCATGACTGGTGAATTTCTTTTTGCAAAATATGCTACATTAACATCAAAATCTTTTATTTTGCTAATAGATTCAGTTAAAGATTCAATCCAGCCTCCATTGTTATAAGTGCTTTTTAAGCTAAAGTCATATCTATGATTTGATAAATATAATATTTTCATCGTTGATACATTAATTTAAGATTTTTCTCCACTTAGAGTAAATTTTTTTCGGACTAAATCTTTTTTCGTAATCAATTTTAGACATTTTTGACATTCTTAAAATTTTAGTTTCATCCTCTATTAGAGTCAACAAACTTTTTGCTAAAGAATTTATGTCATTATATTTAATTAAAAAACCATCAATACTATCATTAATAATTTCAGATGGCCCTGATTCAACATCAAAGCTTATACATGGTAATCCATAAGATTTTGCTTCAATTAAAACCATAGGTAAAGCCTCAAACTTTGATGATAAAGTAAAAATTTTTGATTTACTATAATATTTTTCAACATTATTTGTTCTTGCTATTATTTCAACATATTTCTGAATATTATTTTTATTAATAATCTTAGTACAATAATCTAAATTGGGACCTTCACCAATTATTACTAATTTCCAATTTTTGTGTTCTTTAACTACTTCTATCCATGATTTAATTAATAAATCATTCCTTTTCTGATCATTAAAATGTGCGATACTCAGAACAATATTTTTTTTAGGAATCTTATACCTAAGAGGTTTTGTAGAATTATATATTACATGTACATTTTTATTTTTTGTGTTTAGCAATTGCTTATATTTTTTTAATTCATTTTGATTAAGTACAATCACTGAATGAACTTTTGAATAAATTCTTTTAATTTTTTTTAAAAGTATTTCATTAGTTTCATACTTAGATAATGGCCAATGTTCGAATGCAATTGTTTTTTTAGGTAAAAAGAAACCAAGATCCAAAGAAATTGAATTTGCAAAACATATATTAATATCAATTTTAAATATGAGATTAACAATAAATATTTGAAACAAAAAAAATATTCTATTTAATAAAACTAGTTTATTAAAAGGCTGAAAAGAAATAAATTTTTTACAATTTGAAGATATATTATAACTGAATTTATTATCAATTCTTCTTGTCAATATATATATATTATATTCCTTTGAAAGATTATTTGCCAAGTTAACCAAAACTCTTTCTGTTCCCCCCCCGGAGTATAATGTAGGTGATAATAGTAATATGTTTTTCACACTTATTTATTACTTAGTCAAGTTTATTAAAAATTGGTTTAATTAATCTAAATGGGTTTATTATATTCTTGATTAAATTTGTTAAGTAAGAATAGTATTTAAAATTTAATTCCTTTTTAGCCAAAATTATTTGAACAACAAATGAGATGAATTCAAAAATAATTATGAGGGTAAAAAAATTGAAAAAATTCATTTTAAATAAAAAAAATGAAATTACAGGTATTATCCCTGTAATATTTACAAAAATCTCATAATTTTTTATTTTACTTGCACCTTGGAATAGTGAATAAAAGCCAATACTCAAAGTTTTTATCAAAACAACTAGCGATAAAAAGTAAAAAAAAGTATAAAAATTATTTGGTACGTCTGAAATCCATGCAACTAGTACAAAATCTCCAAAAATTGTTATAAACAGAATCATGATAAATACTATTAAAAATGAGAAAGCTGAATTTTGTGCTAAAGATTTAAATAAATTAGTTGAAGACCATTTTTTTAAAATTAATGGATTCATGGCGAACCTTAACTTATTTACAATAGTATTAATTTGATCTACAATCTGTTTTGCTATACCAAAAGATGCATTACCATTAAGTCCAAAAAGTAAATTTACAACTATTCCCATTGCTTGTTCCTTAACTATAAATAGACCTGATCCAAAAAAAATCCATTTAGAAAAGTTCCAAATTGAATAAAGTATCTCCAGATTAAAGGAAAAAATAAAATTTTTGTAAAAACTTTTAAATCTAACCAAAGTGATTATTGCGGCTAAAATTTGTCCAATTAATATCAATTTAAAAAAAATTAATATTGATTGGTAATAAATAATTATTATAGCTGCCACAAGCTTAGACAAATTAAGCACAACTTCACAAAAAGTTATTGTATAAAAATCTTCTTTGATATTTAAATATGACCTAAAGGGTGTTATTAATATTTGAATAATTATAAAAGGGATCAATAAATAAAAAGCATCATAAGCAATCATGTATAAATCCTGTGGTATATTTAAGAATGATAAAATTGGACCAACAAAAAAAAATGATACTAAAAAGAAAGTCAGTGTAGAAATTGAAATTGAAATTAATATTGAAGATGTTAAAACTTGATTTAATTTATGTTTAACTGAATCAAATTCAGCAAAAAATTTTGCGAATGCACTACTTAAAGATCCTTTCATAAAAGAAATCAATGAGAAAACTCCCATTAACAAAGAGATTAGACCGTATTCTCTATTTTCTAAATTTGAGTATAAAATACTTGTTGAAGCTAGTGTGACAATTATTCCAATAAATTGACCAATTAATTGTATCCCAGTATATTTAATAACTTTATTAAGCATAACTATGAATGTATCTTAATTATCTCAGAAATATATTTTTGTACACCTTTTTTTTGATTATATAATGGTTTCCAGCCCATTTTAAAAAGTGAAAGATTACAAGTTTTTGAGACCATTATTTCACCTTCCCTGTAAGGCAATTTTCCAAAATTTAATTCAGAATTAGATTGAGTTACCTCCTTAATATATAAAACAAACTCTTTCAAAGAAATACTTGAGCCTGTAGCAATATCAAATTCTTCAAATTTTTTTAATTTGGAATAAGATTTTAGGACATACTCAAATGCATTAACAACATCTTTAATGTATATGAAGTCTCTAGTTTGATCTCCAGCTGTTAAATCAATTGATTTCTCATTACTGATAATCTTGTTGGTTATAGATGGAATAAATTTATCTTGATTATCTCTTTCTCCATACATATGATATATTTTCATATTAACAACCTTAAATCTTGCATCATCAGAATAAAGTTTAATCCACTCTAAAGAATGTTTTTTGGATAGTGTATATTGAGTTAAAAATGAATATGAAAAATTTGAATTGTTGAAAAAACTATCTGTATTTAAAAAAATTGATACTTTATAATTATTTGCTAACTCTAGTAATCTTACAGGAAGATTTACATTAGTTTTTAATAAATTTGATATTTGTTCTGACTTACGATTATATATTGTAGCTGCATGAATTATTGCAAAAAACTTGTTAGATTCAAAAGCATCTAACAAACCCTTTTCAGTACTTAGATAAATATCAAAATCTTTAGTTGAAACTCTATTTAAATTATCAAGGGAATATTCTAGACCAACAATCTTATAAAAAGAATTTAATTGTTTTGCTAAATGACTGCCTAGAAAACCATTTATACCTGAAATTAATACTGTTTTCAATTTTAAAATTTTAGAATAAATGACTTATTAAAGTTTTTATATAAAAATTTAATTGATTGTAAATAGTATAACTAAGAAAATCAATCAAAAAAAAGTAAATCATTTTTTTATAAATATTTTTTTAAAAATATTTCTATAGTAGAATGAAGTTTAATAAACATGTCCTCAGTTAATCCATGATGAAGAGGAAGTAAAATACCATTTCTCATAACGTAATCAGCGTTAGGGTAACCTTCGTCCTTAACAATTTTTTCAATATTAATAAAGCCAGGCTGTCTATTGATATTACCAGTAAAAACTACACGCGTTTGAATATTTCTTTTTTCTAAAAAAATCATGAATTCCTTTCTGGTAAATGGGATATTTTCTTTAAGCTGTATAGGAAATGCTAGCCATGCAGTTTCAGAAAACTCTGTTTCCATAGGATTGATAAAAAATTGAGGATATTTTCTAAAAAAATCAGACTGACGTTTAAAATTAAGTTGTCTTACTTTAATATTATTAGTAAGCTTATTTAATTGAGTTAATCCGAAAGAAGCTCCTAATTCATTACCCTCCAGGTTGAAACCTATGCGAGAAAAAACAAATTTTGCATCATATTCTATTCCATCCAAGTCAATGTTAAACCTATTTTCAATGGCCTCACTTTTTTCATCATATAATGAGGAGCTTCTTCCCCAGGATCTAAGCAATTTCGCTTCTTCCATTACTTTATCATCATTTATCATTAATGCACCTCCATTTCCAGCACAATTTATAATATGTGATCCGTAAAAACTCGTAATTGACATATCTGAATAAAAACCAGATGATTTATTTTTATATTTAGCCCCCAATGTATCAGCAGAATCCTCAATAACAATCAATCCATACTTATCAGCAATTTCTCTAATTGTGTCCCATCTACAGATATTTCCCATTAGGTTTGGAGCTAGAATAGCAACTGTCTTATTTGTAATCATCTCTTCAATTTTTGATACATCAATATTAAAAGTATTAGGTTCAATATCAACAAAAACTGGAATTAATTTATTTCTTACCAAACACCCGACAGATGTTCCAAAGGTTAGAGCTGGTGTTATAACTTCTGAGCCTTCTTTAAACCCAAAGGCCTCAACTCCTATGTAAAGAGCAGAGGAGCCAGAATTGACATATAAACAATGTTTTTTATCAAATAACCGAGCGATCTTAGATTCAAACTGCCTAGAATAGTTTCCCATTTGAGTTGACTCATTAAGGCATTTTACTACTGCATCAATCTCCTCTTGACCGTATACAGTTTTTGCATATGAAACAAATAAATTTTCATCAATTTTATTTTCCATTTAATTTATTTTTTAATTAATTATAATATTCATTAATTTCTTTTAAGCATCGCTTTTTAATGTCTCCACCACTAATATAAATTTTATGCCATTCAATTAATAAATCAATTGTTTTTTTAATATTAAATTGTGGTTGCCAATTCAACCTCTTTGCAGCTTTAGAGCAATCTAATTTTAAAAATCCAGCCTCATGAGGGTTATTACTTATATCAATAGTTTGACTTAAATTAGTTCCCCAAGATTTAGTCATTTTATCCGCAATCCAACCTACAGTTTTACAATCTTCATCTTTAGGGCCAAAATTCCATGCCTCAGCAAATTTATCTCCATTTAAAAATAATTCTTGAGCTAGAACTAAATAGGCAGAGAGAGGCTCTAAAACATGCTGCCAAGGTCTAGTGGAGTGAGGATTTCTAATTAATGGTGATTCTGATTTCTCAAAAGATCTTAAAATATCTGGCACTAAACGATCTTCAGACCAATCTCCTCCTCCAATAACGTTTCCTGCTCTGGCAGAGGCTAAAGAAGGAGTATTATTAGAGCTAAAGAAAGATCTTCTATAAGAGGAAGTTACAAGTTCTGCACAACCTTTACTACTGCTGTAAGGGTCATGACCTCCCATTGGTTCATTTTCTCTATAACCCCACTCCCATTCCTTATTTTCATAACATTTATCTGTCGTAACAGAAACAATAGCTTTTAAATTAGAACATTTTCGAGCTGATTCCAATACATTTACAGTTCCGATAACATTTGTAGAGTAAGTATTAACAGGTTCCAGGTATGAGAGCCTTACTATTGGTTGTGCAGCCATATGAATTAGAATATCTGGACAAAATTTAACCATACTTTCAGCTATTTGATCTAGATTTCTAATATCTCCTATTTCAGATTCCATCTCACGAGCAACATTTGCTTCATTATATAAAGCTGGTTTTGTATTTGGTTCTAAAGAGTATCCTTTCACCAATGCTCCCATATTTTGAAGCCATAAAGACAACCAAGATCCTTTAAATCCTGTATGCCCAGTCAGAAAAACCTTTTTCCCTTTCCAAAAGGCTGTATTTACTCTTCCTTTAATTATTTCCATAATTTCCAAGGTGCTTTGTCTTCATTAAGTAATTCATTCAATTTTACCTTATCTCTTAATGTATCCATTGGCTGCCAGAAACCATCATGTAAAAATGACATCAACTCACCTTCTTTTGCTAAATTTTTCAAAGGCTCTTGTTCCCAAATTGTTTTATCATCCTTAATTTTATCAATGACTTTTGGTGACAAAACAAAAAAACCACCATTTATCAAAGCTCCATCTCCTTTTGGTTTCTCTTCAAATTTAAGAACACGGTTTTCTTGAATATTTAAAGCTCCAAATCTCCCTGGGGGATAAGTTGCTGTAATTGTTGCTAGTTTTCCATGGGAATTGTGAAATTTTATTAAACTTCGAATATCAATATCAGCTACTCCATCACCATATGTAAAACAAAATGTTTTTTCATCTTTTAAGTATGGTAATACTCTTTTTAATCTACCCCCTGTCATGGAATTTTCACCTGTGTCAACCAGTGTTACAGTCCATGGCTCAGCTCTATCTTCCTGGATAGTCATTTGCTTATTTTTCAAATTAAAAGTTATGTCTGATTGATGAAGAAAATAGTTGTTGAAATATTCTTTGATTATATATCCTTTGTATCCACAACAAATAATGAAATCATTTACACCGTAGTGCGAATATATTTTCATTATGTGCCATAAAATTGGTTTTCCTCCTATTTCAACCATAGGCTTTGGTTTTTTTTCAGTCTCTTCACTTAATCGTGTTCCAAGACCACCTGCTAATATTACTGCTTTCATAATTTTTTAATCATTTTTAAACAAATACATAAAAAAATCAGTTATTTTTTTTTATAAGTTCTAAGTCAGCATCCATCATTTCTTTTACTAAATATTTAAGATTATAATCAGGGGTCCAACCTAGTTTTTCTTTAGCTTTGGATGGATCACCAATTAATAAATCTACTTCAGTTGGTCTAAAATATTGAGGATCAACAGATAAAATTTCTTTTCCAATTTGAATTTGATAAAGTTCATTTTTACATGAAATAACATATCCCTTTTCATTAATTCCATTACCTTTAAATTGCAACTCTATTCCAACTTCTGAAAATGCCATTCGAACAAAATCTCTGACTGTGTTAGTTTTTCCGGTTGCTATTACCCAATCCTCTGGCTTGTCTGCTTGAAGAATCATCCACATCATACGAACGTAATCTTTGGCATGTCCCCAATCTCTTTTGGCATCAAGATTTCCAAGATAAAATTTATCTTTTTGTCCTAAGGCAATCCTAGCAACCGCACGAGTTATTTTACGAGTTACAAAAGTTTCACCGCGTCGAGGAGATTCATGATTAAATAAGATGCCGTTACAAGCAAACATATTATATGCTTCACGATAATTTTTAGTCATCCAAAAGGCATAAATTTTAGCAACTCCGTAAGGAGATCTAGGATAAAATGGAGTATCTTCATCATAAAAACCTTTTTTATTTTTATTTGATGCCATTCCACCATATAACTCTGATGTTGAAGCTTGATAAATTTTAGTTTTATTTTCTAGACCAAGTAAACGAACAGCTTCTAAAATTCTTAATGTTCCTAAAGCATCAACTTGTCCAACATATTCAGGAATTTCAAATGAGACCTTAACATGAGACATAGCGCCTAGGTTATAAATTTCATCAGGTTGACAAAGTTTTATAATCTTAGTGATATTAAGTGAATCTGTCAAGTCACCATAATGCAATATAAATTTTGGATTATCCTCATGGGGATCTTGATAAATATGGTCAATTCTATGCGTATTTAGTGAAGATGATCTTCTTTTTATCCCATGAACTTCATATCCTTTTTCTAATAAAAGCTCAGCTAGATATGAACCATCTTGTCCTGTGACACCTGTAATTAGGGCTACTTTCATAATTTTATTTCCTTATATTATCTATATTATCTAAGAACCAATCATATGTTTTTTTAATACCCTCATTTAACTCTGTTGTATATTTCCACCCTAATTTATTCATTTTAGAACTATCCATAAGTTTTTTTGGAGTACCATCTGGTTTACTTTTATCCCAAATAATTTTACCCTTGTGTGCTGTAATTTTCTTAATAATTTCAGCCAATTCTTTTATGGATATATCCTTTCCAGTACCAACATTATATAGATGCTCTGGTAAATTATTTTCTATTGCATATATAACAGCCTCCGCCATATCATCAACAAATAAAAACTCTCTCAAGGGGCTTCCAGATCCCCAAAGGATTACATCAGAGTGATTATTTATTTTTGCTTCATGAAATTTACGAATCATAGCTGGCAAAACATGTGAATTTTGAAGATTAAAATTATCAAAATATCCGTACAAATTTGTAGGCATTAAACTAATATAATTTTTTTCAAATTGATTTCGAATAGCTTGACAAGCTTTTACGCCTGTAATTTTAGCAATTGCATACCACTCGTTAGTAGGCTCCAATGAATCCGTTAACAAATATTCCTCTTTTAATGGCTGAGGAGCAAATTTTGGATAAATACAAGAGCTTCCTAAAAAAATAAATTTATCAATACCACATTTTAATGCTCCGTCAATTAAATTATTTTGGATCTGAAGATTTTCCATTAAAAAATTATAAGGATAATTGTTGTTAGCTAAAATACCTCCTACTTTTGCAGCGGCATCAACAACAATTTCTGGTTTTTCATTTTTATAAAATGATATTACATCTTTTTGGTTTCTTAAATCTAAATCTTTTATTGACTTTCCAATTAAATTATTATAACCATTTTTTTCAAGAGCTCTCCACAAAGCTGAACCCACCATTCCTTTATGACCTGCAATGTATATTTTAATATTTTTACTTATCACTTTAACTTTCCAATCCTATAATATTCTAAACCCTTATTGTTGAGATCATAAGCAATATATTGATTTCGTCCATCAAAGATAACAGGTGTTCTTAGTTGAGTTTTGATTTTATTGAAATCTGGAGATCTAAATTCTTTCCATTCTGTAAGGAGCACTAATGCATCGGAATCTTGTAAGGCATCATATTTAGAACTTACATAGTTGATGCTATTTATTTCCTTTAAATAGAATTCTTTAGCCTCATTAATTGCCTTTGGATCATATGCTTTTATTTTTGCTCCACGCTTTACTAACTCTTTGATAATATATATTGATGGTGCTTCTCTCATATCATCAGTTCTTGGTTTAAATGCTAAACCCCATACAGCAAAAGAAAAACCATTTAAATCTTCACCGAAACGTTTTATTATTTTTTGTGCGATCACTAATTTCTGAACATCATTTACTTTTTCTACAGCATTAATCAAACTTGCATTATAATCATTTTCTTTTGCTATTTTTATCAATGCTTTTACATCCTTTGGAAAACAAGATCCTCCATAGCCAACACCAGGATATATAAAACTATATCCAATTCTTTGGTCAGATCCAATGCCTATTCGAACCTGATTGGCGTCAGCGCCCACCTTCTCACAAATATTAGCAATTTCGTTCATGAAGGATATTTTAGTAGCTAGCATTGCATTTGCAGCATACTTTGTCATTTCGGCAGATCTTACATCCATAACAATAAATCGATCACGGGAGCTAAAGAAAGGACTATAAAGTTGTTTCATTTTATCTTTTGCGTAATCACTTTCTGTTCCAATAACAACTCTATCAGGTTTCATAAAATCATTTAAAGCAGCACCCTCTTTGAGAAATTCAGGATTTGATACTACATCAAAATCGAAGTTTACACCTCTTTTATCTAATTGCCTCTGGATAGTTAACTTTACTTTATCAGCAGTTCCAATTGGCACAGTTGATTTGTCAACTACAATCAATCTGCTTTGCATTGATTGTCCGATTGATTTAGCAACTTTCAATACATATTTTAAATCTGCTGAACCATCATCTCCCATGGGTGTACCAACAGCAATAAATGCCATTTCAGAATCTTTTAATGATTCTTCAACGCTAGTAGAAAAAGATAAGTTCAAGTTTTTTATATTTTTTGTGACCAATGGACCTATGCCAGGTTCGTAAATTGGAATAATTCCTTTTTTTAATTTTTCAATTTTGGAAGAATCTATATCAACACAAATAACTTTATTTCCAACCTCAGCAAAACATGCACCAGCAACTAACCCAACATACCCCGACCCTATAACAGTAATATTCATTATTTTATTTAAATATTTTTTAAGTTTTTAAAAAAATTTAGTGTGTCTTTAAAAATTAATAATAATTTATAAGATTGCATTTGAGAAAATTTCTTTTTAAGAAAGGCTTCGCCAAATAATTCACAATTATTTAAAGATTAATATCTAAACTACGATTCAAAAATAGTTAAAGTCATTCGTTTTTTTAAAATTATTTAATACAAAAAAAAAAATATAATTAAAACCATATTTAATGCAATTGATTTTTTTGTGTTATTGTGATCTAGAATCATTATTTTTATAAAATTCTAATATGAGAAAAACTATTCTAATAACTGGGTGTTGTGGTTTTTTAGGATCTCACTTATGCAATTTTTTTTTAAAAAAAAACTTTAAAGTTATTGGGATTGATAATTTATTAACTGGAATGACTCAAAACATTGAGACATCCTTAAGAAATCAAAATTTTGTATTTATCGAGCATGATGTTTGTAGCTCAGTAAAAATTAAAAATAAGATTGACTTTATACTTCATTTTGCGTCACCAGCTAGCCCTATTGATTACATTAAATATCCAATAAAAACATTACAAATTGGCTCAAAAGGAACTGAAAATATATTAAACTTAGCAATTAAAAAGAAAGCAACTATCCTTGTTGCATCAACATCTGAGGTCTATGGTGATCCGCTCGAGCATCCCCAGAAAGAAACTTATTTTGGAAATGTAAATCCAGTGGGGCCCAGAGGAGTTTATGATGAAGCTAAAAGATATCTTGAGGCTATAACTATGGCATACAATAGAAAATTTAAACTTGATACAAGAATTATTAGAATATTTAATACATATGGATCAAATATGAGAGTTAATGATGGAAGAGCTATACCTAATTTTATTAACCAAGCAATTAATAATGAAAATTTTACAGTTTTTGGAGATGGAAAACAAACTAGATCTTTTACATATGTTGATGATACTATTTCAGGTATTTATAAGTTATTAATGTCTAATTATTCTAATCCTGTAAATATTGGAAATCCATCTGAATATTCAATTCTGGAGCTCTTGAAAATTATAAGAAATTTAATACCCTCAAAAAGCAAAATAATTTTCAAAGAACTTCCAGAAAATGACCCAAAAGTTAGGAAGCCAAATATTAAGTTAGCAAAAAAATTGCTGAGATGGGAACCTAAAATAGAATTGAAAGAAGGATTGAGAAAAACTATATTGTACTATAAAAAATTACATAATTTTAAGGCATGAAAAAAAGATTTTTTATTATTATTTTCATAATTAATTCTTGCTCATATCCAGAGATTATTCGTGATGAATTAATTTATGAAAATGATTTCGAAAGTAATATTCTTGATAAAATTGATGGTGGAGGTATTTCCACCTTTAACAATACAAAAGTACTAGGTGATTTTAATAATGATGGTTTTACACTTCATTTAGATGATATTGGTTCTCACGAATATGTTTTCATTTCATTTGATTTATATATTCATGGTAGTTGGGATGGAAATTTGAACGGATTTAAAGAAAATGATAAACCAGATAAATGGATCATGGAATACAAACCAGATATGGATCTATTTAAAGATCCAGATTTTGATAAGTTCGAAACTACTTTTTCAAATAGTACTTGCTGGCCAAATTATTGTTTAAGACAATCTTATCCAGAAAATTATCCATCTGATAACAATCCAAAAAAAGGTAATTTTTTGGACAATTTGCCTGTCAAGTGTAATGAAAATTTTTTTGGTGGTCCAACAACCTTGTATAAAATAGAAAAAGGGTTTAGGAGTTCAGGAGATGCAATTGTTGTTAGGTTCTATGATGAATTATATCAACCTAATGCCATTGATAAAGATGGTATCCCTCAAGAAAAGTGTGATGAAAGTTGGTCTTTGGATAATCTTAGAGTTAGAGTCGTTAATTACAAATGAGAATCATAATTATAAATCTAATATTACTGAGTTCATTAAATAGCCAGAATATAAATGTAAATAATGATTACAATTATAATAAATTAAGAAGTTCAATACTTTCAGGAGAATTTACTAGTAGTTATTCATTAAATACTAGGCCTATAAATTTAAATGAAAATATTGAAAATTTATTTGGAAATCAGTACAAACTAATATTTAAAAATAAAAAAGAAAGTATAAAAATAAAAAGCTTAGGTATTGATTATTTTATTGAATTTAATTCTAATCACCCCTACAACAGAAATAATGGAACTATGATTCCGAACAGAGGATATCAACATATAGTTTCGCCAGGAATTTTCTTAGAAATAGGCCCATTATCAATACAATTTAAACCTGAACATCATTTTAGTGAAAATAAAGAATTTGACACATTTTGGGAGGGACACTACCCAATTATTTGGGCAAAAAGATATCGCCTTTGGAATAAAATTGATATGCCTGAACGATTTGGAAATAATAATCATAATAAAACAACATTTGGACAATCCAGTGTAAGACTTAATTGGAAAAACATTAGTCTTGGTGTTTCATCTGAAAATATTTGGTGGGGTCCGTCTATAAGAAACAGTATAATGATGAGTAACCACGCGCAAGGGTTTAATCATATAACTTTTAATAGTATTGAGCCTTTTGAAACAAAGATTGGAAATTTTGAGTGGCAATTTATAACTGGAAGACTAGAAAGCTCTGGCTTTAAACCACCTGGATCTGATAGAACATACGCTGGAACAAACATATATATTCCAAAAATTAATCAGTATCTAGAGACAGATGATTGGAGATATTTACAGGGTATTGTTTTATCCTATTCACCTAAATGGATTGACGGTATGTCTTTGGGTTTAATAAGATGGACTCAGATGTATTCTGCATTGGTGAAAGGAAAATATGCTTGGTTAGAAAAAGGGAAAAGAACTTATTTTCCTCTTTTCGCAAATATATTTAGAAGAGATAATTCAAATATTGACTACGAAATTCAGACAAATGAGGCTTTAGGTTTGTTCATGAAATGGTTATGGAAAGACACAAGAGCTGAATTTTATTTTGAGTTTCATCATAATGATTCGAAAATCAATTTTAGAGATCTACTTTTAGACTCTGATCATAGTAGAGCTGCAACTATAGGTCTTCAAAAAATATTTAATATTAAAAAATCTAATTATTTGTTCAGTTGGGAATGGACACAAATGGAGCAGACAGCTGGAAGGCTTTTAAGAAATGCTAGCTCTTGGTATGAGCATTACATGGTTTTTGATGGGTACACTAATAAAGGTGAAGTTCTAGGTAGTTCAATTGGGCCTGGTAGTAATTCGCATTATTTTTCATTACAAAAAATAAAGGATAAATCAAGTGTTGGATTTGCACTTGAGGTTATAGACCATGATAATGATTTTTATTATGAAGCCTTTGCCAGTGCTAATGATTTCAGAAGATATTGGAAAGACTTAAATTTACACCTAAAATATGATGTTAAATTGAAAAGTTTAAAATTTTCGAGTAGAGTTATTTACATACGAAGCTTAAATTACCAATGGGAGTTAGATGATTATACAGAGCCTTACTATCATAATGGAAGAGATGTAAATAATTTTCATTTTAATATTAAACTAACCTACTTTGGGGATTGGTAGATTTTATTAAATAAATCAAGATATTTTTCTGTAATAACATCCCAGTTATACTTGTCATCTAAAATATAGTTAGAATTAATCTTTCTTTGTTCAAAATGTTTTTTTTCAAAAAGATTAATTGCGTTTGCTACAGAATCTATTGTTTTTTCAAAAAATATTGATTTTTTATTTTCAAGCATTTCAATATTAAACTTTGTTTTCAATGCTATTATTTCTGCATTTAAATGTAAAGCATTAACCATGGTTGGATTTGTTCCTCCAAATTCATGTCCATGTAAATAACAAAAACAATTTTGATAGAGCTGCGTTAATTTTTCTTGGCAATTTATATATCCCGTAAAAATAACATTTTTAGATACCATCTTTTTTACTTGCGAAGCATAGTAGTCTTTATATGTAACATCACCAACAATAACAATTTTTTTTGAAGAGCTAGACTTTAAAAATCCCTCAATTATTAAATTTGAATTATTATCTGGTATTAATCTTCCTACAATTAAATAAAAATCATTTTGTCTTAAATTAATTTTTTTTAAAAAATTAATTGATTGTGTTTTTACCATCGTTGATCCATATGCAATTACGGAGGAATCTTTAAAATATCTTTTATTATAAACTTTATTCATTTCAAAGGAATCAGTAATAATTTTATCAAAAAAAATGGTTGAAAGTTTTGATGAAATTTTAAAATATATAGATCCTAAACCCCTCCATTTAGGCCTCAACCATTCTAATCCGTCTACATTAATACAAGTTTTCTTTTTAAAAATTTTTGTAATAATACCAAATGGTCCATTTGCTGAATTGACATAAAACCCTATATCAAATGAGGAAAAACAAAAATGAACTGTTGAAAAAAAAGAATTAATAAATTGTGATAAAAATTTAGTTTCTATGGAAGGTGTATAAACTAACTCTACACCATTAACTAATTTTGGTTTTGTTTCAAATAACGAACTATGACAATACACTCTAACTTTATGTCCTTTTTTTACCAACCTTTCGGAAAGCTCTTTAACTAAAGTTTCATATCCTGAGTAAACATATGGATATCCTCTACTACCAATAATTGCTATTTTAAGTTTTGTTGACAAAATCAGTGA